>MDTB01144445.1_pt1 | contig 13615 bp, 14 predicted proteins | sample 811161 | NCBI WGS metagenome assembly MDTB01 (sample SAMN05326650, study PRJNA326480) | marine metagenome | isolation source: seawater | place: Mediterranean Sea | collected 2009
GTAGCAATAGTTTTTGGAACTCATACACATATTCCAACGGCAGATCTTCAGATATTAGAAAAAGGAACTTTTTATCAAACTGATTTGGGTATGTGTGGTGATTATAATTCTGTTGTTGGTATGAAAAAAGAATTATCTTTATCAAGATTTAAGTATAAACATATTAAAACAAAACTTGAAACAGCCAATGGTGAAGGAACTATGTGTGGAGCTATAATTGAAATAGATGAAAAAAGCTTGTTTCCAAAAAGTTTTAAACAGATTAAGATAGGTGGTCGAATAGGTAAAAAGTAGATATGGCAGGACATTCGAAATTCAAAAATATAATGCATCGTAAAGGTGCTCAAGATAAAAAAAGGGCAAAGTTATTTTCTCGATTAATAAGAGAAATTTCGGTTGCAGCAAAATTAGGTGTGCCAAACCCTGAATCAAACCCAAGACTTAGAAGTGCCATTAACACTGCACTTTCTGCTAATATGAATAAAGATAGTATTGAAAAGGCAATAAAAAAAAATTCAGATAGTTCAAACAATGATCAGATTGAAGAAATAGTTTATGAAGGTTTTGGACCGAATGGTATCGCTATAATTATAGATTCATTTACTGATAATAAAAATAGAACAGCGTCAGAAATTAGGACTGCATTTAATAAGCATAATGGAAATCTTGGAGCATCTGGTAGTGTAAGACATTTATTTGAAAAAATCGGATTAATCAAATATTCAAAGGATATTTCTTCTTTTGAGCATTTATTTGATTACTCTGCTGAACTTGAAATAAAAGATATTGAAGAATCCGAAGAATTTTATGAAATACAAACTTCAGTTGAAAGTTTTCACACCATTCTTGAGAAGTATGAAAAAAAGTATGGAATACCAAACGAGTCAGGGCTAGATTGGAAAGCAAAAGAATTAATTGAGATAGGGATAGATGAAGCTAGAAAACTTATTTTGCTTTTTGAAAAACTAGAAGATATTGATGATGTTCAAAAATTATCATCTAATGTCAATATCTCAGATGAAGTTATGGAAAAAATAGTTTGAAAAATGATAATGTAATTGTCCTAGGTATTGATCCTGGAATGAACCATACAGGGTGGGGTGTAATTGAGGGAAAAAATGTGAACTTTAAGCACATCGCAAATGGTTGTATTATCTCTGATAGTAAGTGGAAAGTTGAGAGGAAGTTAGAAAATATTTTTTATAATCTTGAAGAAATTATAGAAAAATTTAAACCAACATATGGAGCAGTCGAGAAAGTTTTTGTAAATATTAACGCTCAATCATCTTTAAAACTTGGTCAGGTTAGAGGAGTAATTCTTTTAAGTTTTGCAAAAGGTAAAATACCAATAGGTGAATATACTCCTAACCAGATTAAAAAAAGTCTTTCAGGGTATGGTCATGCTTCAAAAGATCAAATTCTAAAAATGTTAAGTCATATTTTTCCCAAAGTGAAAATTTATAATAATGACTCTGGTGATGCATTGGCTATCGCAATTTGTCATTTGATGAATATTAAGTTTCTTGATAATTAGGATATGTAATGATTGTAAAGCTTAGCGGGTTTTTAGATTTTATAAATGATGACTCAATACATATTGAGGTTAATGGAGTTGTTTATAAGGTTTTTATTTCAACAAAAGATTTCAAAAGTCTCATGCAAGTTGGTGAAGCTATAGAAATAAATATTCATGAAATACTTCGGGAGGATGCTAAATATTTATTTGGTTTTTTGGGTCTTGATGAAAAACTGATTTTTGAAGACCTGATAAAAGTTCAGGGTGTAGGGGGAAAGATGGCATTAAATATAATTGGCTCATTAGATATTTCTGAAATAGTACAATCAGTAAGAGAAAATAATACTTTAAATTTTACAAAAATTCCTGGTATCGGTAACAAGGTCTCCCAAAGATTAATTAATGAATTAAGGGATAAAATTGAGAAAAGCTCGTATAACAAAGAAAATAATAAATTAGACCCTAAAATTGGAGATAGCATCTTTAATGATCTGTATTCTTGTTTGGTAAATCTTGGCTACCAATTAAAAGTTTGTGAGGAAGTTTCTAGGAAAGTTTTAAATGAAAATTCAGACACTGGACTTGAAAAATTAATACCAATTGCTCTAAAAGTAATTAAGACATATCAAAGGAAAGTTTAATCAGATATGACCCAAAGTAAAAATGAATTAACTAATGCGAAAGAGATTACGGAAGATAAAAATAATTTGAGTATCAGACCAAAAAAATTATCTCAATTCATAGGTCAAGATTCTTTAAAATCTAATTTAAAAACATTTATTGAATCATCATTAAAAAGAAAGAAAGTTTTAGATCATATAATTTTTTATGGCCCTCCAGGTCTTGGGAAAACTACATTAGCAAGTATAGTCTCTTATGAAAAGAATGTTAATATACATGTAACATCTGGACCAGCTTTTACAAAAAAAGGTGATTTAGTGACATTGCTGAGTAACTTATCTAGTGGAGACATATTATTTATAGATGAAATTCACAGACTATCACCAATTATAGAGGAAACTCTTTACCCTGCAATGGAAGATTTTAAGTGTGACTATATCATTGGAGCGGGACCCTCTGCCAGAACCATGCAAATATCTATTGAGCAGTTTACACTAATAGGAGCCACTACAAGACTCGGTTTAATTTCAAGACCCTTAAGAGATAGATTTGGGATACCAATGCAATTAGACTTTTATAAACCTGAAGATCTTAAAGTAATCATTAACCAAGTTGCTAGAAATTTAAACATAACAATTGATGATACTGCTTCAATGGAAATAGCAATTAGATCCAGAGGAACTCCGAGAATATCAATAAGACTTTTAAAAAGAGCAGTTGATTTTTCTGTAGTAGAAAATCTGAAAAATATTAATTTAGAAATTGTTAAAGAGTCATTACGAAAACTTAAAATTGATGATCTTGGATTAGATGAAATGGATATCAAATATTTAACTTGTATTGCCAATAGTTTTCGCGGAGGTCCAGTGGGAGTCGAGAATATAAGTGCTGCTCTAATTGAGGAAAAGGATATTATAGAGGATGTAGTTGAGCCTTTTTTGATTCAGCAAGGACTTATTCAGAGAACATCGAGAGGGAGAGTTCTATCTGGAAAGGGTTTTAAACATCTTGGTATTGCTAATAAGTAAATGATTTTACGAAACAATAAGAAAGAATTAATATTTAAATATAAAATAACTGTGTATTATGAGGATACTGATTCTTCAGGATTTGTATATCATGCTTCATATATAAGATTTGCGGAAAGAGCCAGATCAGAAATGATAAAAAAAATTTCTCCTAATATGATAAAAAGTTTTATTAATGGACATTTTTTATTTGTTGTAAAGGATTTAAGCGTTAGTTATGTCAAGCCATGTATTTTATTAGATGAACTAGTTATAAAAACAAAAATTAAAAAAATTACCAAGTGCTCATTATCACTTTTACAAGAAATTTCTAAGAATTTGAATGTTTGCACTAAAATTAACGTTAAGTTAGTTTGGATAAATATTGAGTCAGGTAAACCTTCAAAAATACCTTTACATTTAATTTCTAGATTTAATTAACTTAAAATAGTATAAAAATTTATGGATAATACTGTGGAAAAAATTGTATTGGATGAAGTCACGAATAGCTTTTCAATTATCTCTTTATTTTATGATGCTGATATAGTTGTCAAGATTGTTATCTTAATGTTAATATTCGCCTCTATATGGTCATGGACCATAATATTTTCAAAATTCTCGAGTTTGAATAGTTTATTTAATGATTCAAATGATTTTGAGGAAAACTTCTATGCAAGCGATACACTACAAAAATTATCTAAAAAATTAGGAAGTCATCCAACACATCCTCTGGAGTCAGTATTCTTTTCTGCGATGTCTTATCTAGACAAAATCAAGCTAACAACATCAACTAAGAATTATGAATTTAAAAAAAATCTTTGCGAAAGGATTGAAAAAGAAATGATTATTGTTGGTGAAAGAGAACTAAGTAATTTAAATAAAAATATGAACTTTTTAGCTTCTGTGGGATCTACGGCTCCATTTGTAGGCTTATTTGGTACAGTTTGGGGAATAATGAATAGCTTTACGGCAATAGGTTTATCACAAAATACAAGTCTTGCTGTAGTGGCACCTGGTATTGCAGAAGCTTTATTTGCTACTGCATTGGGGTTGATTGCAGCAATTCCTGCCGTTATTGCTTACAATAAGTTAAATGATAAAATCTATATTTTTAGTAATAAAGTTGAAATATTTACCACAGAAATGATGATAATAATTTCCAAAGAAATCTACAAAGAATAGTTTGATGGCTATAAACCTAAAAAGAAAGAGAGGAAAATTTAAAGAACCTATTTCTGAGATAAATGTTACTCCTTTTGTTGATGTAATGTTAGTTCTTTTAATTATTTTCATGGTTACTGCTCCTTTATTAACTACAGGTGTTAAAGTTAATCTCCCTGAATCTTCCTCAAAAGTTCTATCAGATAAAGATAAAACTGTAACTGTGACAATAAATGAAAAAAAAGAGATTTTTATTCAAAAAAAAAAATTAACTCAAAATGAAATGATAAATAAACTTTTTGAGTTAAAAAAACAAAAGAAAGAATTAAAAATATATATAAAAGGAGATAAGAATCTAAATTACGGTGAAATAATGAAAGTAATGGGTAATATTAATAAAGCCGGTTTTAAAAAAGTTGCGTTGGTTACAAAACTTAAATAAAAAGCTCTGGTCTAAAAAATGTTTAATAGTTTTATAAGATCAATTGTATTTCATTTAGTTATAGTTTCAATATTATTGATACTTCCTAATTATATAAATCTATCTAAAAAAACAGTTATTTCAGAAGTACCTATCGAAGTAGTTGATATTTCAGAAAAAACAAAAATTAAAAAAAGTCAAAAGAAAAAAACTCTTAACCAAGAGACTAATGAATCTTTTACTGCACCAAAAGTTGTTTCCAAACCAAAAGTTCCTGAATTTGTAGAAAAAGTTAAAGAAAATAAAACAAAAAAAAAAAAAGTTGAAGAAGAAGTTAAAGAAAATAAAAAAGAAAAAGAAAAACGACTTTCATCTATACTCAAATCGATAGATAAACTAAAAGAAGAAAAAAAGAAGAATGATCAAGAAAAACCTATTTTAGAACCAATTGAAAATGATACTCTGGACTTGAATGAAAAATTAACAATTAGTGAGCTTGATATGATAAGAAGACAGTTTATCAATTGCTGGAATGTACCTGCAGGTGCGAAAAATATTCAAAATTTACAAGTACTAGTGAAAATTAAACTTGATGAGGACGGAAATGTAATAGATTCAGAATTAATAAAGACCAGTAGCCTAAATGATTCTTTTTATAGAGCTGCAGCAGAAAGTGCTATGAGAGCTGTTAGACATCCATCTTGTAAAAAACTTAAAGTTCCTGTAAAAAAGTATAAAACTTGGAAAAATATTACTTTAAATTTTGACCCTAGTATGTTGGCTAAATGAAAAAGATTCTCTATTTGTTTTTGTTAATTAACTTTTTTGCTTTCGAAGAAGTTTTAGCTAATTTAAAGATTGATATTACTCAGGGTAATACAGAGCCTATACCTCTTGCTATTCTGGAGTTTAATTCTGAAACAAAGGAATCAAAAACTTTATCAAAAAAAATATTTAGGGTTATATCTAATAATTTAGAACGATCTGGTCTTTTTGAGATTGTTTCAAAAAAGTCACTGCTAGAAACTAGTATATCATTTAACGATATCCCAGAATTTTCCAATTGGAGAGTAACAAAGGCACAAGGATTAGTTCATGGAAGAATATTAAATATTTCCGGTGATAAAGTAAAATTAGAGTTTAGACTTTGGGATATTTTATCTGAAAAGCAAATGGAGGCTCAGCAATTAACCACGATCACTTCAAATTGGAGAAGAATATCACATGTAATTTCTGACATCATATACAAAAGAATAACGGGTGAAAGTGGTTATTTTGATAGTAGAATTGTTTATATTTCTGAATCAGGAAAAAAAACAAATAGAAAGAAAAGGTTGGCGATTATGGATCAAGATGGTGCAAATCATAAATTTCTTACTGATGGTTCTTATTTAGCCTTGACTCCAAGGTTTTCACCAGCAGCACAAGAAATAGCATATTTTTCTTATCATAATGGTTCTCCGAGAGTTTTCTTACTGGACCTCAATACCGGTTTTCAGAAAGTTTTAGGAGACTTTCCAGGTATGACTTTTGCTCCAAGATTTTCACCTGATGGAAAAAAGATTATATTGAGTATGGCAAAAAATGGTAATACTGATATTTTTGAAATGAACCTTAAAACTGGAAAATTAAACAAATTAACAAATTATAAGGGTATAGATACGGCTCCATCTTATTCTCCAGATGGTAAATTTATTGTCTTTGAATCTGATAGAAGTGGATCACAACAACTTTATACAATGAGATTAAGTTCAAAGAAAATAAAAAGAATAAGTTTTGGTAAAGGTAGTTATGCCACTCCAGTTTGGTCTCCCAGAGGAGATACAATAGCATTCACCAAATTATCTGGTGGAGAATTTTATATAGGAGTGATGCTGATAAATGGACAAGGTGAAAGAGTGATTTATAAATCTTATTTGGTTGAGGGACCAACTTGGGCTCCCAATGGTCGAGTCATAGCTTTTTACAGTCAGTTTAAAAAAAATAAAAAAACAATTTCTAGTCCAAAAATTAAGGTTATTGATCTCACAGGAAATAATATTAGAGAAATAATCACTCCTTCTGATGCATCTGACCCAGCGTGGTCCGGTCTTTTACCATAAAAATATTTAAGAAAAATAGCTAAATGTTTGACTTCTTGTCCCTCAAGTTGTACAAAAAGGTGTATTTAATAAAACTGAAGGGCTTATTTATGATTAAAAATTACATGGTTATGATTCTTGCTGTATTCTTGCTTGCAAGTTGTGAGACAACTGGGGGAAGTTCAGGTGATGCAGCTCCGACAAATAGTTATGCTACTGGGGAGTCCTCAATGGCAGACCTTCAGACTTATTTACAGAACGAAATAGGCGATAGAGTTTATTTTGATACCAATAAACACAATGTAAACGCAGCGGCAGCTTTTATACTAGAAGCTCAAGCAAACTGGCTTAAAGCCACTCCAGGTTTTACAGTCATTCTTGAAGGTCATTGTGATGAAAGAGGGACAAGAGACTATAACTTAGCTCTAGGTGAGAGAAGAGCTAACTCAATTAAAGAGTTTTTAATCGCTCTTGGAGTAGATGGATCAAGACTTCAAACTATAAGTTACGGTAAAGAAAGACCTGCTGCTGAAGGAAGTACTTCAGAAGCCTGGGCTGAAAACAGAAGAGTTGTAACAATAATTGGCGAATAGGTTTTTTTACTTTTTTTTTAAAGTTTTAATATTAGATCAAGGACTATTATATTATAGATATAATGGTCCTTTTTTTTTGAAAATATGAAATTTATGAAAACTTCAATAATTTTTTTATTTTCTATTCTTCTGATTTTAAATAGTAATGTTATTCTTTCACAAGAGTTAGATACTGATGAGCTTTTAGACAGACTTGATAGAGTTGAGAGGAACATCTCTGACCTCCAAAAAGGTATCATAGATGATGTAGATAAAAACTTAACATCAGGTTATATTTCAAGAAATGAGTCAAGATTAGATGGGCTAGAAACAGAAGATCAAAAAAATTTTGGTATTCTTGAACAGCTTGATAACAAAATTTTAGAGATAGAAAAAAAAATTGAGTTAATTAATACTGATATTTCAATAAGATTGGGAGATATTGAAAAAAATATTGAGAAAATGAGTCTTACGGGTGAAGAAAAAGCTAATGAATTAAATTCAATAAGTCAAAATAACAAAAAATCTGAGATTATTAATGATCAAATTTCAGACGATCCTAAAAATATTCCAAATTTTGGTGGTACACAAATTCCTTATTCTAATATTGATCCAAAAGCTAAGTACGAAAACGCAATAAAACTTTTGTGGTCGAATAAACTTGATGAAGCATTGCAAGAGCTAATTTTATTAAAAGAAATTAAACCAGAGGACCTCATGCCAAATATTCAATATTGGTTAGGAGAAGTGTTCTATGCAAAGAAGGATTTTAATCAAGCAGTGATAGAGTTTGGAGAAGGTTTAAGAAATTATCCTGAATCAATTAAAGGCCCTGATAACATGCTAAAACTTGGTCTTTCATTTTCAAATTTAGCAAAAATAAATGAGGCTTGTAATGTTTTAATAGAATTAGAATTAAAGTATCCGGATGCGTCAAAAGATGTTCTTCAAAGATCTATGAAGGAAAGAAAAAAAATGGAATGTCCTAAAGAATAGTTAAGATGACTCACAAACCTATTTTTTTAGATGAATTCAGTAAAGTATTAGATAAGATTGCATTCTTTGAAAATAATCCGCATATAGCAGTTTCTGTATCTGGTGGACCGGATAGTATGGCTCTAATGTGCTTATTGAACCAATGGGTAAAATTTAAATCTGGAAAATTGACTGCATTGATTGTCGATCACCAAATTCGAAAAAAATCAAAAGATGAGTGTGTTAATGTTAAAAAATTTGCAGAGAGCAGAGAAATTAACTGTGATATTTTGACTTGGGGTGAAACTAAACCTAAATCAAGATTAATGGAACTTGCGAGAAAAAAAAGATATGAATTACTCATTGATCAATGCAAAAGAAAAAAAATTCTTCATCTAATGGTTGGCCATCATCTTGATGATAAGTTGGAGACGTTTTATATGAGATCTTTAAGAAAAGGAAATATAGTTGGTTTATCATCAATGCCATGGATCAGAGAGATTGGAAATCTTCGAATTATCAGACCATTTTTGAATTTTTCAAAAAAAAGACTTATTCAAACATGTAAATATTTTGATTACCAATGGTTTGATGATCCATCAAATAAAGATGAAAGGTATGAAAGAGTAAAAATAAGAAATAAAGTAAAAGAGTTTAGTGGTAATAAAGTTAATGAGCTAGTAAAAAAAAATAGTTATTATATAAAAATGAGAGGTATTTACGAGGGAAAAATCTCAACTTTTTTTGTGAACCATCTTAAATTTGATTTATTTGGTAGGTTTTTTTTTAATCGTTCAGCCTTTGATGAAATAAGTAAAGATATAAAAATTGAGGTTATAAAAAGGATTTTGGTAACAAATTCTGGAAATGAATATCCTCCTAAAAAAAAACCAATAGAAATCGTATTAAAGGCAATATCAGCAAATATTTCATTTAAGTTAACACTCAATTCAAATATTATTAAGCTACAAAAAGGTATGATTAGTTTTACAAGAGAAAGTCATATGACCAAGAAAATAATGAAAGAAGGGATATGTGTGAAACCAGGTCAAACTGTTTTATGGGATAATCGTTTTAAAGTTTCATCCAAAAAAAATAAAATTTTTTGTTCTTTAATTTCACTTGAAAACTGGAATTTTATAAAAAAAAGATTTTTTAATTGTGAAAAAAGAAAAATTTGTTTCGAAATAATTAAAACTTTACCATTAATTAAACTTTCAGAAACTTACTTAATCCCATTTATTTCTCCCCCTTTTGAATTAAAACAAAATGGTATTGATTTTCGATTTTGTCCAAAAAGACCTATTACATCAAATAAATTTTTAATTATTAATTGAGTTTAGATAAAATAATATTATATAGTTATTAAAAGGATAATAAATTGAACAATACATTAAAGAACATAGCCGTTTGGGCACTAATTGGTTTTCTACTTTTCTTAATTTTAGATTTTTTTCAAACTGGTAGTAAACAAAATAATACAAACAATATTTCTTATTCACAGTTTTTATCAGAGGTAAATAATGGTTCTGTGATATCGGTTGAGATTAGGGGTAAAAATATTTCTGGGAAATATTCCAATGGTGGAAGTTTTGTTACATATTCTCCTGGTGATTTAAATCTTATAGATAAATTAGAAAAGAGTAATATAGAAATCATTGCTTTTCCACTTGATAAGAATTCTCCAACTTTACTTGATGTTTTGATTTCATGGTTCCCAATGTTACTGTTAATTGGTGTTTGGATTTTTTTCATGAGGCAAATGCAGTCGGGAAAAGGTGGAGGAGCGATGGGATTCGGTAAGTCACGAGCAAAATTACTTAACGAAAAAAAAGAAAAAGTAACTTTCGCAGATGTAGCTGGAATTGACGAAGCTAAAGCAGAATTGGAGGAAATAGTTGAATTTTTAAAGGATCCTACAAAATTCCAGAGGTTAGGTGGTAAAATACCAAAAGGTGCACTACTAATTGGACCTCCCGGAACTGGTAAAACTCTGTTAGCTAGGGCAATAGCAGGCGAAGCCAATGTTCCTTTTTTTACTATATCTGGCTCAGATTTTGTTGAAATGTTTGTTGGAGTCGGTGCCAGCAGAGTAAGAGATATGTTTGAGCAGGGAAAAAAAAATGCTCCTTGTATTATCTTCATTGATGAGATTGATGCGGTTGGAAGACATAGGGGAGCAGGCCTAGGTGGTGGTAATGACGAAAGAGAACAAACTTTAAATCAACTTCTTGTTGAAATGGACGGTTTTGACGCAGCAGAAGGTGTTATATTAATAGCCGCTACTAACAGGCCCGATGTGCTAGATCCAGCTTTATTGAGACCGGGAAGATTTGATAGACAGGTAGTTGTTTCTAATCCTGATATTCAAGGTAGAGAGAGAATACTGAATGTTCATATAAAAAGATTACCATTAGCACCAGATGTCGATGTGAGAGTAATAGCTAGAGGCACACCAGGTTTTTCTGGAGCCGATCTTGCTAATTTAGTAAACGAATCTGCTCTTTTAGCTGCAAGAAAAAATAAAAGGCTTGTAACTATGTTAGAATTTGAAGATGCTAAGGATAAGGTATTGATGGGTGCTGAGAGAAGATCAATGGTGATGACACAAAAAGAAAAAGAATTAACTGCTTATCACGAAGCTGGACATGCTCTTGTTGGAATTTTTACACCTGGAAATGACCCTTTACACAAAGTTACCATTATTCCTAGAGGAAGAGCACTAGGTGTAACTATGAATCTTCCAGAAAGAGACAGGTACTCGGAGACCAAAACAGAAATGAAAGCTAAAATAGCTATGATGTTTGGTGGCAGAGTAGCAGAAGAAATAATATTTGGAAAAGATTACATCACATCAGGAGCTTCCAATGATATATTACAAGCTACTAATAAAGCTCGATCAATGGTCGTAGAATGGGGAATGAGTGATAAATTAGGACCTTTAAGATATACTGAGAATGAAGAAGAAGTCTTTTTGGGTAGATCTGTTTCTCAAAGAAAAACTATGTCTGATGAAACTGCAAAAATAATTGATGAAGAAATTAGAGTTCTAATAGAAACTGCTGAAAATCATGCAAGAAAAATTTTAAAGAAAAATATGAAACATCTACATTCAGTTGCAAATGCACTTCTAGAATATGAAACTCTCAGTGGTCAGGATGTGTCTGGTTTAATCAAAGGAAAGAAAATTAAGTTTAAAAATGATAATGATGATACAAAAAAAACTTCTATGCCAAAAACTAACAAGTCAAGTAGACGTTCAAAAAATATTGGAATAAATCCAGAGCCAGCTGTTGGATCATAAACTTAATTAAATTTTGAATACTTTATCAAAAACCTATTTAAGACCATTTTCATTTGTAGGAATAAGAGAAGGTAAAAAACTTCATAAAAAAAATGAAGCGTTAATTATTGGTGGTGGATCAAGATATTTTAAAAACATTGAAATAATAAAGAGAAATAAATTTTCAGAATATTTTTCAGTCAAAGAATTCTTAAAATTAGCTGAAAAAAATAAATCATATAAACAATCCTTAAAAAAGATTACTGAAAACAGATATTTATTTACTAATAAGAAATTTTTCTCAAAAAAAAATTATTATATTTTTGGAATCCTCAATGTCACCCCGGATAGTTTTTCAGATGGAGGAGATTTTTTTTCTACTGATGCCGCCATTACGGAATCAATAAAGATGTTTCATGATGGTGCAGATTATATTGATATAGGAGGAGAATCAACTAGACCAGGAGCGAATTTAGTAAAGGATAGTGATGAGATTTTAAGGGTCTTACCTATAATACAAAAAGTAAAGAGTGAAGGGATAAATATCTCATTAGATACCAGAAACTCCTCAACAATGAAATTAGGAATCCTCTCTGGTGTAAAAATTATTAATGATGTAAGTGCTTTAAAAAACGATAATGAAAGTATTAAAGTGATAAATCAGTACAATATTCCATTAATTTTGATGCATATGCCAGGAACTCCAAAAAATATGATGGAAAAAAAATATAAAAATGTTGTTCTAGATACATATGACTTTTTAGAGGAAAGAATTAAACACTGCGTTGCAAATGGATTAAAAAAAAAAAATATAATTATTGATCCTGGAATAGGTTTTGGAAAAGATTCGAAACAAAATCTTCAAATTTTAAAAAATATATCTATTTTTCATTCTTTAGGATGTCCAATCATGCTTGGCGTCTCTAGAAAAAGATTTATTTCATCTATTGTAAATGAAGTTGAGCCAAAGAAAAGATTTCCTGGGTCTATTGCAGTGGTAATAAATTCTTTTACTCAAGGAGTCCAAATTTTTCGAGTTCATGATGTAAGAGAGACTAAACAAGCACTGGAAATAACTGATCGATTAGAAAAAGAGTAGAATGAAGAAAAAATATTTTGGAACTGACGGAATTAGAGGGTTAGTTAACTCATATCCAATAACTTCAGATTTCTTTGTCAGATTAGCATTTTGTCTTTGTGAAAACGTCATTGGTTCTAAATTTAAGAAAATTATAATAGGTAAAGATACAAGAATTTCTTGCGATATGATCGAATCTTCAATTATTTCTGGTTTTTTATCAATGGGTTTTGATTGCATTAAATTAGGAGTTGTTCCAACTCCTTTGGTATCTTTTATGACAAAAAAAAATGATGTAGATTTTGGAATCATGATTTCTGCTTCTCATAACCCATATTATGATAACGGCATTAAAATTTTTAATAATAAAGGTGAAAAATTAACAGATTCGGAAGAAGTGAAAATTGAAAAACTTATTGAAAAAAAGTTAGTACCAAACTTTTGTAAAGCTTCATTAGTTGGTAAATTAAAAAAGTATGACTCAAATTTTTCCGAGTATAAAAAAAGTATCAATAAAGTTATTCCAAAAAATATTTCATTTAAAGGTTTAAAAGTAGTATTAGATTGTGCCAATGGTGCTGCATATAAAATTGGTCCTGAAATCTTATTAGATCATGGAGTTAATTTAGTTACTCAAAATGTTACACCTTCAGGAAAAAATATTAATCATAATTGTGGTGCACTCTATCCACAAAAATTAAAAAAAGCAATATTGGAAAATAATGCTGATTTAGGAATAGCATTTGACGGTGACGCAGATAGATTGATTATATGTGATGAGAATGGTAGTTTGATTAATGGAGATAAAATTTTAGCTATAGTTAGCTCTAGTTTATATAATCAAGGAAAACTGAAGGGTAAAGGGATTGTTGCTACTAAAATGTCAAATTTAGGATTACA
>MDTB01238144.1_pt1 | contig 13615 bp, 14 predicted proteins | sample 811161 | NCBI WGS metagenome assembly MDTB01 (sample SAMN05326650, study PRJNA326480) | marine metagenome | isolation source: seawater | place: Mediterranean Sea | collected 2009
AATTATTTTCTCTGAGCGCCGAGATTTAAGTTGGAAGGAAATCAAGCCGATTAAAGTTGTCACTATGTCAGATTTTCGTTGGGGTCGAGGCGATATAAAAGTCACTAGTCTGATAGCAAATGTGTTGTTGAGAAACTCCGCGATTAGGGAGGGCTGCGACGATGCCATTTTAATTAGGGACGAGAATGTCACTGAAGCTACGGCAGCAAATGTATTTCTAGTAAAAGAAGGAGAAATTGTAACTCCGCAGAAAAATCGATTTTTTCTTCACGGGATTACGAGAGATATTGTGCTAGAGCTTTGTGATGAGCTTGGTCTTCATGCTGTTGAGCGAAATGTAAAAAAAGCTGAGTTATTTGAGGCGGAAGAGATTTGGCTTTCATCTACAGGAAAAGAACTTTGTCCTGTTTGCAGCATCGATGGGGCTAAAGTCGGAGATGGATTTTCAAAAGAAAAATCGTTGTGGAAAAAACTTTACTCCGCTTACAAATCAAAGCTAAATGATTGATCTAAATTGATAGGTAAAACCCTTATTTAGTCCTGATCGGCACTGCTTGTAATTACCTGATATTGATTGATACCGTTGAGTATTATTCGGCGATCAGATGATTATCTTTTCGATGCCGATCTTAAGACTTTCAGTTAGAGTCCGAACTAGTTCTGCTTGAATTTTTGTAGAATTTATTTACTTAAGATAGCCTTGCTCAGGCAGATTCTGTGCGAAAGAGATTAACTCGTCATAGAGTTGTCAACTAAAGGCACTCTTTTTTGTATGACCTTGCAAATCATCTCTCCCACTTCGAGGTTTGACTTCTCCGTGCCGCTGCCCAGGTTGTATGTCTCTCCAGACTCTCCCTTCGTTGTTATTAAATATCGAGCACGCGCATAATCTTCAACTACAAGCCAATCTCGAATATTTTGTCTTCGACCGTATATTGAACGTTTTTTTTCAATGCGCTTAAGATCATTAGAGATAATTTTCCGGGAAATTGGTGAGGTCCATAATTATTCGAGCGGTTACTTGCGATGAGCGATAGTCCGAAAGTTTCGCTCCTCGCTCTAACTAAATGATCTTAAGAAGCCTTGCTCGCAGAATATCGATATCTCGGTCGATAGTGCCTAGTTTTTGAGAAGCTGCCTTCAGGACCAAGGGACTCTTGAGTGACAGAGACCACTCCGGCTAACGTTATCGTGGTGCACTATGGGAAAATTTTCACGCCTTCAAAAGCCACTATCCTCTTCACGGGATTACTCGGGATTTAGTAATAAAGGTTTGGTTAAAACATAAAATACCTGCAAAAGAAAGCAACCTGACGGACACTTTTTTAATAGGTGCGGATTAGGTTTGGCTTAAATCGTCGGGAAGCAAGATGAGGGCTATTCGTCAGATGGATGAAAAAGTTTTAGCGGATAAGTTTTCGAACAATCAGTCCCTTTTTGCTGAGGACTGCAAGCTTCATCTGTCAGAGTTTTATGACTAGGCCAAAGCCTCTTTACACTATTTCCATTCAACAGCGTTTAGCTTCTATATCTTCAGTCCCTGCCCAAGACGCTGACGCACCAGTCTCTGTTTTCTAGATACCAGTCTATGGTCTTCTCAAGGCCTGTTTCAAAGGATTCTTTTGGTTCCCAGCCAAGCTCTTCTTTCACTTTGGTTGTATTCACGGCGTACCGAAAATCATGGCCAGCCCTGTCCTCTGTATGCGAAATGAGGCAGGAGAGCGAGCCAGGTGTTTTTTTCTTTTTTTTCTCAAGACTCTTGCAGATAGATTTGACAATATCTAGATTGGTGCGCTCCGACTCTCCTCCGATTAGATAAGTGCTGCCTGGTTTGCCTGATATTGATACGTCATGGAGTGCCCTTACATGGTCATCCACATAAAGCCAATCTCTGACCTGCAATCCATTTCCGTATACAGGTAGAGGCTCGCCACTTAAGGCTTTAACTATAGTCGAAGGTATAAGTTTTTCTGGAAACTGGAAGGGACCGTAATTGTTCGAGCAGTTGGTGATTATTGCTGGAATTCCATAAGTGTTATGCCAAGCCCTGACTAAGTGGTCGGAGGATGCTTTGCTTGCAGAGTAAGGGGAGCGCGGATTATAAGCAGTATCTTCGTTAAATTTTCCACCGACTCCAAGCTCCCCAAAAACTTCGTCGGTTGAAACGTGGACGAGTAAAACCTGCTTTCCGTTTTTTTTATGCGTTAAGGTCTTGATGCTTTCAAGAAGGTTAAAGGTGCCGATGATATTGGTTTCAACAAAAACGGCTGGGTTCTTTAAAGACCGATCTACGTGTGATTCCGCTGCCATATGGATAATTACATCAGGAGAAAATTCAACCAGAGTCTCTTCAAGCACCTCTTTATTATCTCTCAAATCAAGTTGACGAAAGAGGTAACGTTTGCTGCCCGAGACTTCTAGTAGCGACTCTTGGTGGCCCGCGTACGTCAAACTGTCAACATTAAGCACAATGTTGTTGGTTTTCTTTAACAGAAATCGAACCATTGCCGACCCAATGAATCCTGCTCCGCCTGTTATCACATATTTCATAATTATCAAGCAACCTTTTAGAAGTATGGAGCCTCTTTAAAACTTATTCCGCAGCTATCTTTATCCGACACGTTGGGTATATTTCCGATGAGCGGCCATTTAATCGAAAGGTCCTCGTCATCCCAAGATATTACGCGCTCACTCTTCTGATCGTAATACTCGGTGCAAAAGTATGAGACTAAAGCGGTCTCTGAAGAAACAAAGAATCCATGAGCGAACCCAGGGGGCACCCACAACATCTCTTTCTCATCCCCATTTAATTTTTTCCCTACCCAAGTTCCGAAAGTTGGTTCGCTTTTTCTTAGATCAACTACCACATCGAATATTTCTCCATCAATTACCCTCACTAATTTCCCCTGCGGCTTTTCAAACTGATAATGAAGACCACGAAGGGTATTTTTCGATGAAAAGCTCTGATTTTCTTGAACAAAGTCAAAGCCAGGAATCCATGAGGATCTGAAGCTCTCAAAAAAATAGCCCCGCCGATCTTCGTGTAAATTTGGGAGAAATATCAGGACATCTGGTATTGTCATCTTGGTAATCTTCAAGATAGTGTCCTCTTGATGATCTTTTTCAGATATTCTTGGTAGCTGCCCTCGGTGCACGCATGGATTATTTGCTCAAGTTGCGTAGGTGTAATGAAACCCATCTCATATGCAATTTCTTCAGGACACGCAATTTTTAGTCCTTGTCGCTCCTCTACTATTTTTACAAAATTCGCGGCGTCAAGTAGTGAATCTTTTTGTCCCGTATCCAGCCACGCGGTGCCTCGGGAAAATAGCCTCACGTCTAGATCTCTTTTCTGGAGGTAGTAATTATTGATCTCTGTTATCTCCAGTTCTCCTCGTTGCGAGGGGGACAGCGAACTCGCAATTTCGACGACCTCGTTATTGTAAAAATATAATCCGGTGACCGCGTAATTCGATTTTGCTTCTAAGGGCTTTTCTTGTATGTCGACGGGCAGGCCGTCTCCATCAAAACTCACCACACCATAGTCCCTTGGATTATTCACGTAGTAGCCGAATATGGTTGCACCAAATTTGCTCTCCGAAACATCTTGAAGGATTTTAACCATACCTTCGCCGTAAAATATATTGTCCCCCAGAATGAGGGTCACAGGGTCGTTCCCAATAAACTTTCTGCCAATTATGAATGCTTCCGCTATTCCGTTCGGCTCGCTCTGTACGGCATATGTAAGTTCTATTCCCCATTTGTGCCCAGTACCGAGGAGAGCTTCGAATGCTTTCTTATCTCTCTCTGTTGAGATAATTAGGATCTGCTTTAGCCCAGCAAGCATTAATGTTGCTAGAGGGTAATAGATCATCGGTTTATCGTAAACAGGCAAGAGCTGCTTGCTTACGGAGGCAGTAAGCGGATATAGCCTTGTGCCAGATCCACCCGCAAGAATGATGCCTTTTCGTGTCATGGTTTAAAGGTTGTGTTAGGTCATATTTGCCCGGAAAGATAGCAGATTTTTCGTTTCGAGACTCGTGTTTAAGATTAAATTTCGGTCTAAAGTCGATTTTCAACTGAATTATCACGGATAACGCCTTATTTTGTTTCCGATGGCAGTAAACGGGCTTATAATTCGAGACGACATTAAATGGTTTTGGGCATATGGAACGTGCTTTTAAAAATGACGCTGATTCCCAGTTTGGAAGACAACTTGTTGTAGAGGGCAAAGTGGACCAAGCCGAGCTTGACGTCGCACTTGATTTTCAGGAAGCCGCCTCGATTCGCTTTACATCTGCGTTGGTTCGGACCGGAGCAATTTCTGAGGATTCTTTGCTCGAATCCTTATCGAGTTTTCTCTCTTTGCCAGTCCTTTCATCTAGCGATCTACCGGACTTAAGAGAAATTTATCAAGAGATGGCTAGCGGGCCTCTCAATTTTGATTGGTATATGGCGAAATCTGTCGTTTCCTGGTCAGACGCTGGAGGTAACATTTTGTACTATTTTGCTAAGGACATTTTTGATAGCTCAATCCGAGAGGTTCTGACTAGCTTTTTTGAAGGCAAACAGATTGAGAGGAGGCTGTGTACGTCCCTGGTTCTGGATAAATTCATTGAGGAGCTAAAAAAAGAAAATTCCAGGGAAAATCTCTTTAATGATAAAGAGCATAGAGAATTGAGAGACCTTGCGGAAGAAGCCCCAGTAGTTGAATTTGTTAATAACGTTATTGCTCAAGCTGTTGATCTCGATGCTTCAGATATTCATATAGAACCAGAGGAGACCGAGTTCAAAGTTAGGCTGCGAATTGATGGAGTTTTGCACGACAAAATTATCCAGCCGATGTCTCGTTATCCTGCTGTTGCCTCAAGGATCAAACTTGTCAGCGGCTTGGATATCGCGGAGAGAAGACTTCCGCAGGATGGCAGAATGACTACAAAAATGGGTGGCTTAGAAATGGATGTTCGAGTCTCAAGCACTCCCTCTGTCCATGGCGAATCAGTTGTCATGAGATTGCTGCCAAAAGAGGAAAAGGGTGCTCATCTAACATCACTTGGTATGGAAAAAGACCACCTGGACTTAATTCGTTCTTGGTCTAAACTTTCCTCAGGGATTGTTTTAGTAACTGGGCCGACTGGATCTGGAAAGTCAACAACATTGCACGCTGCTTTGAATGATAGCAATAACGGTGCGAGGAAGATCATTACCGTTGAAGATCCGGTTGAAATGAAAGTCCCTGGCTTAACACAAATTCAGACCCACGATGAAATCGGTTACACGTTTGCTAGTGCTCTCAGAGCTATCTTGCGTCAGGATCCAGACGTAATCATGATAGGTGAAATTAGGGATCTCGAAACCGCAGAGATTGCGATCCAAGCAGCCTTATCTGGCCATCTGGTTTTGTCCACTTTACACACAAATGACGCCTTATCTGCCTTTGTGAGATTGATAGATATGGGCGTTGAGCCATTCTTGGCTGCGGCACCAGTTAAGGGTTTGCAGGCTCAAAGACTCGTTCGCCGTATCTGCGAGAAGTGCTCGCGTCCCTCGCGCCCACCGAGCAACATTATCAAAGATTTTAATCATCTTTCCGGTAGCCTAGGAAACCGATGGTTGGAGGCTGTTGGCTGCGAAGATTGCCAGGGAACAGGTTATAACGGACGTCTAGGGGTTTATGAGCTAATTGATGTCGATCCTGAACTTCAAGAATCTGTTGTAAAGGGAATGTCGCTTAACCAGCTAAGAAAGCTTTGTTCAGATAATGGACAGCGAACCTTAATGGAAGATGGAATGATTAAGGCGTCTTTTGGTAAGACAACGGTCGAAGAACTTTACAGAGTATTGGGGTCGGAGGGTTCTCCTTGATTTTTGCATACCGCGCAGTCGATTCGGATGGGATTGAGAGCCAAGGTGTTATTGACGGCACATCGGAATCAGAAGTAGTGCGTGAGCTACTCGAACAAAAACTTACCGTGCTCTCAATTGCAAAGCCCGATGACACGTCGCTTTCTCACAGGAAGAAATTTTCTTCGACTCGAGAGCTCGTTCTCTCACTGCAAGAGTTGGTCACCTTACTCGAGTCGGGTGTCAGTATTTCTGATACGCTTGATTCCATGGGTGCAGCGAATTATCCAGCTGACCTAACTGAGAAGTATAAAGAAATAGGTGGAAATATAAGGAAGGGCGTTGATTTCTCAGTTGCACTTGAAAAGTCCGGGCTCAAAACACCGGATTATTTCTTTCGACTAGCCAGGGCCGGTGAGTTAATTGGAGATTTGGCCGGTAGTCTTAGAAATGGCTTAAATCAGTTTGAGTACGAATTGAGCCTTAAAAGAGAATTTCGTGGCGCACTTACTTACCCTGTCATCCTGCTGGGGTCTGGACTGTTCGCGGTCTTGCTTATATTTTCGCTTGTGGTTCCAAAATTTCTGCCCATGCTTGCAAGAGCGGAGGATCTGCCGATTTTATCCCAGTTAGTAATGGGAGCTGGTTTGTTCTTCAATGACAACAAATTTTTTATAGCGCTCGTGATTTCGCTTTTTATTGTTGGAGTAGTGGTAATTTTTCGGAAGTCTACGGCTCGAGAAATGCTTTTTGAGATCGGATCCGGGCTGCCAGTGGTAGGGACCTGGCTAACTGAAACCGACGTTTCAAGGTGGTGTTCTACCTTAGCCGCGCTGCTGGAAAGCAAAGTAGATCTTGTAGAGGCTTTATCTTTGGCAAACTCGGGATCATACAGTCCGAGACGCAGGGCTTGTTTTTCAAGAACAATTTCGCGTGTGCAGGAGGGAGTAGCTCTCTCGGATGCCCTTGAGATGGAAAATGCACTTACGCCCGTAGGCTATAATTTGATTCGTTCAGGCGAGAAGGCAGGCAAGGTTTCAGAGATGGTAAAGGCGCTATCGAGGATTTATGATGAGTCAAGTCGAGAGCGCATGAGGCAGGCAATGCGGCTTATAGAGCCGCTCTCTATATTGGTGATTGGAGTTTTTATTGGTGGGATAGTGTTGGGTGTAATGCTTGCGATTACTTCTGTTAACACCGTGAGTTTTTGAGAAATGCTATGAAAGGATTTAGTCTTATAGAACTTTTGGTGGTCCTAGTAATTTTAGGGTTGTTGGGAGGATTAGTCGGGCCCAGACTTTTCACTCAAGTTGATTCCAGTAAAGTGGAGATCGCCCAAACTCAGGTGCGCATGCTCAAGACTGCATTACAAACTTACAGGCTTGATAATGGTCAGTATCCCCCTGACGAGGTCGGACTAAGATCATTGGTTGAGAGGCCTGCTTCTGCAAGAACTTGGAATGGTCCTTATTTAGACGAGGCCTTACCGTTGGATCCATGGGGTAACCCTTTCGTTTATCGATCGAAAGCATCCAATTTTCAGGGTTTCGCTTTGTATTCTTTTGGCGCCGATGGACAAGAGGGTGGAGAGGATCTAAATGAAGATATTGGTTACCTGCCTTAGATCCTCGAAAGGTTTCTCGCTCCCGGAGGTTTTAGTTGTGGTAGCGATACTAGGGCTGGTAACTGCAATTGCGTTGCCGAACTTTTCAAAGATTCTCGATCGGTTAGAAAGCTGGACTCAAAGGAGCCGAGTAGTCGATTTGGTTAATAGACTCGGACATGAAGCCTACATTAGACGCAGCGTGATTGATCAGAATAGCTTCGTGGAGAACGAAAGTTTAAAACAATATTTCCCCTCTGGATGGTCACTGTCGGGCGAACTAATTTACTTAGCAAACGGCGCCTGCTCCGGAGGAAAAATTTTTTTAAGTTACAAAGATGTAATAGTTATGCAGGATGAACTAGAAGCACCTTTTTGTCAGATGAAGTGAGATGGTCATCAAGAAGTTACACCTTGGTTTTAGTCTGATAGAGGCAATCGTGTCATTAGTCATTTTGAGCGGTGTGCTTGTTGCCTCCTACGCTTGGATAGACAATTCACTCACCGCACTTAGAATTACTGAGGAGAACCTGGACGTTAATGAAGTGGCGAGGAATTTTTTATCAGAAATTGATCCATCGTGGTTCCTTAGGGAAAGCGAGGGTGAAATTGACTATGGTAACTACACGGTTCAATGGCAAGCAAGCTTGCTTGACAAAGGTAGCGGAGTTGAGACAAACGCGGTTGCCTCTAGATTTTATTTAGCGCTTTTCGAGGTCACTTTTGAAATCTACAGGGAAAATCAACTAGTTGAGGTGCTGAAAACAAGGAAAACTGCTTATCGGCCAATTACCTCAAATGATTTGAGGGAAAATTGAAATCTTTTTTTGGATATACTTTGATGGAGACCCTGGTGGTTTTGTTTATTGTAAGCATGACATCAGCTTTCCTTTTTGACGCGGCTTCGAATATGAGCAAGGCGGTTGGTTTTGTGACTTCGTACACAGCAAAGTCGTCTACTCAAATCCCTGCAAATCGGTGGTTACGTGATTTAGTCGGCTCATCTGTATCTGTGCACAGAAAGGACTCGCCTCATATTTTTAGTGGAAACTCTCTCTCGCTTCAGGGCACCAGTATGTCTGGAGTATTCTCACCGCCAGGCGAGCTCACGAGATTTAGGTTAACTCTTAAAGCGGAAAGCGACGGAACTATTTTGGAATACACAGAGGATAATCTTCAACCAGTTGCTCTCATAGAGCTTGGGTCGGAGGCAACATTCTCCTATGAAAATAGTAAGGGTCAGAAATCTAAGACCTGGCCGCTTGAGTCAGGCCTAATGGGATCTATCCCTAGACTGCTTGTCCTTGATGACGGCAAAAATATACCCCTAAAAATTTCATTCAACGCTCGACGACTTCCGGTGAGGGATTTACGTGACTTGCTCTAGCAAACCGTTCTATCGGAGGAGTGCTTCGGGTTTCGTCCTTGTGGCGGTGCTTTGGAGCGTCGCGATCTTAGGCATTGTAATTGCCTACCTGGCTACGCTTATTGATGAAAAAATTACAGCATCAATTGATCACCAAGACTCTTTCTATAGCGAGATCAGCGCTTACGCAACCAAGGAGACCGTGCTATATCTTCTAGCTTCGCGCGAGCGGACTTATAAGGGTCTAGACCTTGACCGAAAATTATCGAGCGCGAAGGGACGTCAAATTTTTTCAGGTGAGAGTTACCGCCGTTTTGGTTCGCCCATTGACTTCGATAATACGCCATATGTTGGCATTGATTTATGTAGATTTTCTATCCAAGACTCTGCAAGTTTATTAAGCCTTCGATCTAAAGACCTTTCAGCGCTAGAGGAGGCGCTGACCCACTTAGGCAAGACTAAAGCTGAAGTTCAACGCCTTAAAAACAGTCTTAGAGATTATGTGGATCGTGATGAAGAGATGATTTTTGCCGGCGCTGAAAAGAGAAGCTACCCCGCGCAAAGCCGAAATTTATTTCCCCGCAACCGGTACTTAAGCAATCCAGGAGAACTGAGAAATGTATTGGGCTGGAAATCATTGCTTACCGAAGGAGAACTGGACCTTATTATAAACCAGTCGTCCATCCATGTGGCTGATAGATTTAACTTCAATACTATGACAGATTTCAGGGTTGCGAGTATGTTTCCTGATATTTCCGTCAGCCAGAAACTTATCGAGCATAAAAATAAATCTTTTTTTTCGGGAGCCCGAGATCTTCGAAGGGTAGCGGGGCTTTTAGACTCTAACCTTTTGTTTCAGGCGAGTTACCGACCATCGAATTACACCATAATTACCATCTCTTGCTCGGACAATAACTATGGAGAGAAAATAGGTGTTACTATGACCCCTAAATCATCGAGTAAACCTTGGGAGATAGATTATCAACTTAGGCTGGTTTCGGATCTCAGAGACTACCAAATACTTGAAGCGTCTTACGATAAATTTAACCGAGAAAATATTTCGCAGCACGATATATTTTCAAACTAGTAATGACGTCACTTCAGCAACCGTTATTGGTAGGCTTTTCGATGCGTGGTTTATCTCTAGAAACTGTTGCGTGTTCGAAACCTTCGATCTCAGTGCGGTACCACGGAAGAAAAGGAACGACGCTCTTTATCATCGAATCCGTGCATCGTCTCCTTTTAAAGAATTTGACTACAACTGCAATTGGCACGACGGGCGCGCCGCCGTATGGATCTGGGAAAAAGAAAAGCAGATTAGTTTGGCTAAGATCCAGGGTGCTAACAGAAAAATAGCGCTGCGCTGCGAATCCGCAGTTATCAACCGCAAAACCGAGAGTTTTGTAGCTGTCAAGGGAATAGAGGGCTATATTATTCAAATATGGGACTCGGAGCGATTAGTTGCCGAAGGTGCCTGGCTAAAAGAGCCCAGTTCACAAGATCTTCAATGGTTTTTTGAATCAAATTTTTTAAGCAGGCCCCTAGAGCCGTTAGTTTGGGAAGAGATTAGCTTTCAAGAGTCTCTTAAGACTGAACTTCTGGAGAGGCCCGATGCCTTTAAACGCCTTGCTCTTACGATTTTGTTGGCCAGTTTCTGTTTTTCACTCTCGCACGAATTGGTTTCGATGGCTAGGATAGCTTTCAGCGCTGAGTCTCATCGGGCTGAGATCCTGAAGGAAAAAGAGGATAAGAGAGAATTAGTTGGTCTAAGAGCTGAGGCAACGGAAGCTATAGAGTTTACAAAGAGCTTTCCTGAACTAAAAGCCATTGCCCAGGTGACCATAATGGCAAAAATCGCAGAAGCTTTGGGACAAGAGAAAAACAATCTCATTGAGTGGAATTTCGAAGGGAATATCGTCAAAGCTCTTTTTCAAAAAGCGCAAAACTCGCCGGAGTCATTGGTTGAAAAGTTAGAGGGTACTGGCTTGTTCGCAAGCATTGAAATAGAAATAGATGCAATCAGAGATCGGGTCCTCGTAAATATGGAAGTTGTAGATGAGACTCAATAAGGCGATAGAATCATTGAGGTCAGAAATTCGAGGCAACGATAAGCTTCAGTTTGGCTTAATCGTTGTAGCGGGATTGTTCGGCCTATTTTTGATTGTAGCCGTCTCTGACAAAGTATCACATGGAGAAAAAGAGTTGTCAGAGCTACAGAGGGAGCTAGAAGACTTCCGCTCCCTCAAACCAATGACCTATTGGAATGAACTCTCACAAAAGGGTAAATTAGCTAGTGAAGAGATAGATAAGAAGATTTGGAGCGGGCCTAGCGAGAGCAGAATCAGGGTGCAAGTTCAGAGTTGGCTTATCGAGCTTGCGAAAAGAAAACGGTTGATACGGCCAAAGATAGTCGTAGCGGAGTCACAATCAATCGATGGAATGCCCGGTTATTACGAACTTGAAATGGGTTTTGAGGCAACCTTTGACGGTGGATCTTTCCTGGATTTCCTGTCTACTTTGGAATCCGGAGAGAAGCATTTCTCCCTCGGAAAATTGAAAGTATCAACAAGCCCCAACCCGAACGCATCAGGCAGGATAGAGTTGATTGCGAAAACATTTTTAAAAGTGGTTAAGTAATTAAATGATAGAAAAAAAAACAGCGCTCTTATTAGTTCCACTGTTCGCAATTTGCGGAGCTCTCGCAAATTTTTTCCTCTCGTCGCCGCTGGAGGGCCCGACGGAAACTCCGTCTAATGATGAGATAAATGTTGAATCACGAATTGTTGAGAGTGTTGTGTCAGAGGTTCAACTCAGAAATGTTCGAAGGATGTTTCGAAATAGTACTGATCAAAGTGAGATCGAAGACGAAATACAAAATTTAGTCTCTCTGACGGAGCCGGCGGAGAGCAGTTGGACTGTTTTAGGCTTTCTAATCGCTGATCGCGAAGAAAAAGCCTTCATCCGCTCCTCGCTTGGCGAAAATCTTAGTGTTGGGGTGGGCGACGTCTTTGGGACGGGCAATACAGTGAAGGAAATCGATAAAAAAAAGTTGGTATACCTTAGCAGCGATGGCGTTTTGGAGACCCTTGCCCTATACAAAACCTTTGAAAGAGATAACTAATGAAAACAAACCTTTTAATTGTTGGCTTATCTGCGTTCCTGTTTCTATCAGGCTGCGTTGTCTTCGACCCAAACAGCGATAGTGAAAGATTTAATAAGATGTCTTCCCCATCGCATGAGACAGTTAAACAGAGTATTGAGCAAGAACTTTCGTCTCGACCAGTGACCGAATCAAGGGTCTCCCAGCTACCTCGTCCCGTTAATTTAGGGGAAAAAGTTTCGGTCAGGATGGATGATGACTATCGATTTGACCCCGACATTCGGATCACTGCAAATTTTAGAAATATGCCGATCCCTGATTTCGTCAATGAGGCGTTAGGAGAGCAATTGAGCTTAAGTTATGTCTTAGATCCCGCAGTGAGTAGGAGCGAGGATCTCGTCACATTCTCGCTAACAGAGCCTGTAACAGCAAAAGAATTTTTTCAAGCCACCAAGGTTGTGCTCGCAGAGTATGGTATTGCGATGGCGAGAGAGGGCGAACTTTTGAAGGTAGTGGTAGATAAAAATGCATCGGGTGAGAGTAGGCCATTGCTGGTCACCGGAAATGCTTTGCCAAACATTCCTTCGACTCACCGACCGGTCTTTGTCATGTATACGCTAAAGGTCTTAATGCCGTCACAAGTGCTAAACACAATGATGCAGCTTTTCGAGGGGAGCGGGCTTAAGATAAAAACGAGCCCGGAGCAGAACGCTGTCATGTTGAGAGGAAGCGCGATTCAGGTCGCCGAGGCAGTGGAGGCTCTTTCAGCACTGGATCAACCGCTTTTGCTGGGAAAAAATAGCGCGGCGTATTCACCTCTCTACTCAGAAGCGGCAAAGCTAGCGAAAGATTTAGTCAAAGTGCTCATGGCTGAGGGCTTCGCAGCCACAACAATGCCTCCTTTCGGTTCAGTTATCGTTCTGCCCTTTGAGGAGCAGGAACGAATTCTTATTTTTGCGAGTGACCCCAAAGTATTGAATCATGCGATCGATTGGGCAAACAATCTTGATGCGGACCGAAAACAAGAAATTGCGGATGGATTCTTTTCATACGAAGCCAAGAACCAGGTCGCAAGTCACGTCGCCAAGGTGGTAAGCCTGCTCGACGGCGGGACCGTTTCCGGAGGGAAGGCTTTTGCAGATCAGGAACAGACCTCTCGGGAAGCAGGCCGAAACGCGGGTAGAGGAAATCAGACTAGTGATGGCATCAGCAGTTATCTTGGAGGGAAATTAGTCGTTGACGAAAATCGAAATGTGATCTTCTTTAAAGGATCCGGCAGGGATTGGAGCAAGATTAGAAGGCTGGTAGAGAAGGTAGATCAGCCGATTCCGATGGTGCTCATCGATGTAATGCTTGTCGAAATTACGCTTTCAGAGGGAGAGAACTCAGGCTTCGAGTGGTTATTTAAAGGCAATGGTGGGAGTGAATATGGACTTACAGGCAGCACCCTCGGTGGCCTGAATATTGGGGGCAATGGATTGTCTCTCGTTTTAGACAGTGCAGGAGAGACCAGAGCAATACTGAACGCATTTTACTCAAGTGACAAGGCCTCTATTAGGTCCTCACCTAAACTGTTGGTCAAGAGCGGGGAAGCGGCGAGAATCGAGGTGGGTAATGAGATACCGATACTCACTTCCAACGTTCAGTCTACGAGTTCTGGCGATGCACCCATAATCCAGAAGGTAGAGTATCGTAAAACAGG
>MDTB01096961.1_pt1 | contig 13613 bp, 12 predicted proteins | sample 811161 | NCBI WGS metagenome assembly MDTB01 (sample SAMN05326650, study PRJNA326480) | marine metagenome | isolation source: seawater | place: Mediterranean Sea | collected 2009
AACGTTGCTAAGGGATACCCAATAACTCAAAAAGTATTCAACAACAAGGGTTTTATAAGCATCTTGTATAATAAATGCAATAAATCATTTTGCTTTTAAATATGCTATTTATTTAGATAAAACTTAAAAAATCCATGACAAAAAGCACTTTTTACATTGTTGGCAAACATCCGGTAGAAGAAGCTTTAAAAAACCCTAATAGGAGAGTTGAAAAGGTATTTCTTACCGAAGATGCTAAAAAAAGCTTACATAGAAACAATCAATCTATAAATTTACTAAAAAATACAAATGTTATTTATAAATCTAAAAAAGAACTGGATAATTTATGTGGTAGAGATGAGATTTCGCATCAAGGGATAGTAGCAGAAGTTGAGCAGCTGGAATATCCGACATTAAAAGAATTTATTCATAAATTTAAAGGTAAAGATATAAATCTTATTGCTCTAGAAGAAGTTACAGATGCAAGAAATTTAGGATCAATTATAAGAACTGCAGCTTCATTTAATATTTCAGGAATTATAGTGAAGGAAAGATCATTTCCTTCAAAAAGCAAATTACTTTTCAAAAGTGCTTCTGGAGGAACTGAATATATTGAAATTTTTAAGGTTTCTAACTTAAATACAGCTTTAAATTTATTAAAGAAGAATAATTTCTGGGTTAGCGCTTTTGATATTCGCGCAAAGAAAGATTTTACCTATCATAACTGGGAAGGTAAAAATGTATTACTTTTTGGATCAGAAGGATATGGCTTAAAAGAAAATACATTAAAAAATGCTGACTTTAATTTTAAAATTGATATTAGTAAAAATATAGAAAGCCTAAATATTTCAAATACTGTATCAATTGTATGTCATCATATTAATAAAATTAGGAAAAATTAATTCTTTTTATTTCAAAGCTTCAACAGCGAAACAATATTTAGAGAATCTTATTCTTTGCAAAGGGAACATTTTTATTAATTCATCAGCATTCTTATTAATAGATGTTTTGATTTCTACAATAGATTTATTATCTTTAAAATAGTTTTTATTATTAAAATTTTTATAAATTAAATTTTTATCTATAGAAATTCTAACATCATCAATCTTTAAATATTCTCTATCATAAGAAACTATATAGTTTGGAAAGCAAACACCATACTGGTTATCAAAAATACCATTTCTTATTAAATTGTTAAATTCATCTTTTCTGATCTTTTTTCTTGTTTTAAATCTACCTTCAATTGATGAATTTTTGATTTCGAGATATAAATTTTCATCTTTAGTGTTTGGATACTTCCTAATCCTTATTTTTTTTCTTGGCACTAGGCCCTCGACTGAATCATTGTACATATCTAAATTAGCATTATCAAAATATAGGCTTTCTATTTTTCTTGGTGTAAACAATTTCTGAGGAGATTTTTTAGAAATAAAATCTTTAAATTCTATTAAGTTTTGTTCTTTTATATATAATTTTTCTTCTATTCTAAAACTCATTTTAACTTCTTGGTTTTAAACCAAATCTTTCATAATAACGGTTAGTTATATAGAGCAACTCTTGTGCATCCTCAACTGATCCAAAATTTTTAAACTCAACAATATTTTTTCCTTTATAATTTTCAAACCAAACTTTTATTTTTTTAATTAATTCAGGTTGAGCACTATTAAGATGTAATAAATTTTCAAATTGAGCAAGTTCACTATTAATTGGCACAGCTATAATTTTATCATCTCTCTCACCAAAGTCTGTCATTTTCATTATTCCAATTATTTTTACCTGAACTACATCACCCTGAGTAAGTGGGGGGCCTAAAACTATAATATCTAAAGGGTCTCCGTCTCCACCAATTCTTGTTGGAAGTGAAGTTCTAGGAATCATGCCGTAATTAATTGGGTAAGGCTCATAATTAATCATGCGCGGTTTACCCATAAAAAATTCCCTGCTTAAAGATCCGGTTTGTTTTGAAACTTGCCATTTTTCATTCATACCAGCAGGTATTTCAATTACAGCATTTATACTTTTATCCTCATAAAAGGTTTTGTAATCTCTATGAAAATTTTTAACAACATCTTCACCTTTTACTTTTGAAACTTTCAATTCAGAAGGATCATAATTTGAACCATACAAATAATTTACTATGTTTTTATCTCCTTCAAAAATTTTTGACATATAATCAATATCTGCTTTTCTAAAATAATTTTCACAATCTAAATTCTGCATTTTAATAATGCCGCCATTAAATTCTTGTTTTTTGTTGTAGGCAGATACGCATGTTTTTAAATTTTTCATTTTTGCATTTTTTAGAATTACTGCCGAGCTGTCTTTTGAAGCTATACCTATATTGACGTTTTCAGCTAAAATATTGTTTAATTTAATAATTGATTTTTCACCGACTGATAAAGCTTTATCGCCACAATTTTGTAGTTCTAATTCGTTAAGATTGTAATTACCACCTGAAAAGTCAGAACAATCATTTAGCGCAGATTTAATTTTAATTTTGTTTATATATAAATCAGAAAAATCTATATCTAAAGCATCACTAAATGAATCGTTTATTTTAATTTCATTTACGGTTCCGTTTACATTTATTAAATTTACTGTATCTTCACAACTTGAATTGTTTGCTGTTATTGAAATATCTTCAACTTTGAGATTGATTAATGATAGACAGCCAGTTAGAGCTAAATCATTAATTGGATAATTAGGTGGAAAAGTTTTCAGGTTAAATTGATTATTGTTTTCTGTAATTTTGTAACCATTAAAATTAATACTAATATTATTTAACTCCCCACCAATTATGAATATCCTTGATCCCGGTTTATTTTGAATTATATCTAAATTCTTTGCATTATTGTTAGTTATCTCAATGCCATCTTCATAGAATATCTGAGATTTAAGAAAAGTAATTTGTTTCATTTTGTTTAAACTGCTTATTTTGTTTAAATTTAATTCTTCACCAATATACTGGTAGGGTCTTTCATTTAATACTAGCTCTCCTTCTAAAAGATCTGATAAGTTACTTTGAGAAAAATTATAATCCTCACAATTTTCTAAATTAATGTCACATCTCTGTAAATTATTTTTGGACAAATTATTTTTAACTAAGTAAATACTTGGCTCTATCTCCTTTATACTCTCACTAAACTGACTTATTACATTATCTTTGGGTAGAAATTTATTATGTTTGAAAATTTCAGTATTCTTAATATTTAGATAATTTTTTTTTAAAGAATTAAGATTGCTTAAAATTTTATCAATTTTTTTTTGGATTTGATCTATACTTAAAACTACACCAGCATTGTCTGTATTATTTTTTAATTTTGTTACATCAATTTTTTTTATTTTATCCTCTAAATATGTAAAAGCTTCAGGGAAATTTTCAGATATAGGTAGTCTATAATGATCTGGGATAATGTCGTGTTCTAAATTAGAGTTAGTATCGTAATTTATTGGTTCAAAGTATGTTTCTATTGGATTCCAATAAAATTTCCTATTATTAGAGGAAAGACCATGTTGGCCGTTTATTGCTTGCTGAAACAAATTATAACCATCTAATTTAATAACGTTTTCTTTATTAAAAAAACCTAGCAGATTATTGTCTAAATCGTACTCAAAGTGGTGAAATTTATTTTTACCATCTTGAAACCTGTTTGAATAATATAAATAAATTAGATTTAATTTTGTTAATGCTTCAAAAGACATTTTTTTTTGGGAGTCAGACCTATTTATAATATTAGGGTTTACTTGTTTAGCTAGCATATACTTTGCTGCCTTGTCTGTAAGTGGGACTACTCCAATAGACCAACCGCTTACCTGATTATTTGGAATCTCTCCCAATGTCTTCCAAAAGAATCTTTCGTCGGCTTCTAAAATTGGACCTTCCCTTCTCCTGTTGAATTCAAGAAGTTCTTTTGCTGCTTTCTCTTGCATGATCATTACTGAATTAGATAGATTTATTCTTGCATTTACTTTGAATGTTCTTGGGGATAAATATCCCAACATTCTGAGTACTTCAGATGAAAATATTTCATCCACAAGTTTGCCTCTGGTATTAGGTCTTAACAATTTAAACTTTGTTATGCCTTTAATATTTCCTTGTTCGAGATGAATATCTAAACTTTGAATAATTGAATTGGAGTTTTCTGTTAAACTGATATGGTCTTTTTCATCTCCACTATGTCTTATGCGTCCAAAAAAAATACATCTTGAATTATTATCGAAATTTACAGTAATTGTTGCGTCGAATCTTCTTTTATATTGATCCTCTGTATATCTGTATCTGCTTGTTAAAATTCTAATACCATTTACTGTCCAACTTCTGTAGTCATGTGTATCAATTTCAATGTTTTTTATTTTAATATTTTGCGAATTAATGAAATTTTTTTCATTAACTTCTGCTGTACAACCTGATAATTTTGGTATTTTTTTATTAGTGTTTGCTAAAGTGTAAGTATTAAATATAAAACTTATAATTAAGAAATAAAAAAAAAATCTCATAATCTTAATTAATCAATACATTTATTTTTTCTATTTTTTTTTGGTTATCTAATTTTCTTTTAAATTCTTCTAAATCTTTTCTATTATTAAAATTTAATCTGTAGATAAATTCATTTTTTTCATTATCTATTATTGAATTTGATAAGTGATCGCTACTCTCTATAAATTTAATTCTTTCTTTTGATGAAATTTCTAATGAGTTACTAATATTTCCTTCATTAAAAGACATGTTATAAAAGGATTTGCCAAATTTTTTAGAAATTATTTGAGCAAGTTTTACAAGAAAAATTATTATAACCGAGCATATTAATAATTGTATTGCCCACTTTGTTCTCACACTAGTAGCAATACCTATAGTGATCAGATCGAAATACATTATAAGTTCTAATGCACTTTTCACCGGGTGTCTAAATCGAACAATAGAGAGAGCTCCAATCATTCCTAATGACAGCGCAATATTGCCAGCAATTGTTTTGGTAATCACATAAGTAATGACTGGTAAAACCATGAAAGTAACAGTTTGAGCATGTGATTTTGCCCACGCTTGTCCAACAGAAGTTAGTGAAAATCTCAAAATTAATCCGCTAAAAACTAAAAACAATAATGGTGTTAATTCATCCATATAATTAACTTATATCCTTTTTTTAAGTAAAATTTCAACATTATTTACTTTTAAAATAATGTTGAGATATCTCTTCTTTTATCTCTTTATCTTGTCCAAATATTTTAAAAATTACTTTTTGTTTGTTTATTAATATTTTTTTGCACTGTTCTTTAAATTTGCAATCAATTTTAACTAAATTATTTTTAACCGGTAATAATGGTGTTTTGCCATTTATTCGATTTGGTTTTTCTAAATAGATTTTTGAATTATCTTCAAATTCAATACCCAGAATCTCAACAGGAAGTCTTTGTAAATTTGATATATTCAGAGTTAAAAGATTTTCTTTATATTCTGAAAAATAAACATTTATTCCTTGAACTGGATTTAAAAAATCTAATATTCTTAATCTCGTTATTTCAATATGTTCTTCAGAAAAAATTTGTTTTGATGGATAATTTTGATTTAATAATTTATTAAATTTTTTAAATTCATCTGTGTTTTTTTCTATTAATTCTTTGTAATATTTTGGTTTGGAAAAATTATTTAATTGAGATAAATATTCTCTGTAAAAATTTTCATCTTTGTACAATAAATCTAAAAAAAAGTTAGTATTGTTTATATAATGAGAACGTATGTCAGAACTATCAATCCACCAAGAAAAATAATGGTCTCTAAAATTTAAATCCAAACTAACATGAGACTCCTTTGAAATTGGCTCCAACAATGAAGTTGTTGGATTAAAATAAAATTTAGTATCTCTCCAATCAAATTCTGATGATCCTAACACGGCTCTTAAAGCCATGACTTTTGCAAGTTGTTTAGTATCAAATACTTGATCTGTTTTTAAAGAACCTTTTCTAAATGACTCTAAAAGATATATAGCTTTTTGTAAATATTCTTCTTGCTTTGTTCCCAAGAGATCATCTGAAAACTGGACTGGTTCAATTTTTGCTCTCCAAAAGGTATCTTCGATTCCATTTAATGAATCTACAGCATTTAATTTGTCTAACCTTTGAGAGTTTATCATCTCTTTTAAATAAAGTTTCTTGCTAAATCCAATAACAGGTCCTGCTTGTCTTTTGTTTTTTTTAATAATTTCTTCAGATATAGCTCCTTGTAAAATGTATGCTCCTCTATTGCTCCCATTTATTTCTAAATTAATATAATTAGCACCAAGGCTAATTAGTTTTTCATTTTCAAAAGCTTTCATCAAAAGCCATTCATATAAATAATTCACAGTTTTGGGAGGCTGAAGATTTAATCTTCTATAGCCGAGATAAGTTTTTGAATCATTGTTTATTTTTATTTGAAATGACCATAGTGATGGGTCATTCCAATGATCTGGGAATGTACCTTTTAATCTTATTCTGATATTGTAAGTATTGTCATCAACTATTAACGTTGCTGGAACCCACTCCTGAATATCTTCTCTTAGTTGATTTTTTTTTAGACTTAGTTCTCTTACCTTTAAAATTTTATCATAATGTTCTGGTTTAATTTCAATATTAATTTTTTCTTTTGAAATAAAACCATAAAAAGTCCTAGATGTGTAATCCACTAAGTACTTAGTAAAATTAAAAATTTTTTTATCAAAATCAAATCTTTCGGAAAATAAACCTAAAAAAAATATGAATAAAAAAATTAAGAAGTATTTGATATATTTTTTTAAAATATTCATTAAAAGTTTTTATAATCAACAGATTTATACTTTAATTTCATAAAAAGTTGAATTTATTTCTTTTTAAAAATTCTAAAAATTAAAATTAGAAAAATAAATAATATTAAAATTATGGCTAAAATAAATTTTTTTTTATTAATCAAATAGTATTTTTCAGAAACATGCTCTCTTATTCCTTTTGTGTTGTTTATATTGAGTCTATATTTGTCCGGAGATATTAGCTCGATTGGTAAAATGTCGAAATTTCTAGTAGTAGAATAATCACCTTTTATATTGAGGCTATTTCCCTCAACATTAACTACTACAAAATTTGCCTTTGGATCTCCATCTCCCATGCCAATTGAGTATAAATCAATATTTTTAACTTTATCCATCCAATAAATAAGGTTTATATTTTGTTTTCCATAACTAAGGCCATCATCTGTAAGGTCTCTAAAATATTGTCTTTTTGAATTTCCTGAAAATATTGCATCAACTTTTCCATCTATTATTTTGAAAATGTCCTTAAAATAAAAACTTTTATCATGTTCGAAGGGATTTTGGCTAATAAGTGTATCATCCCAGATTCTATGGTGTGTTAAAATTATTGTCGGGCCATTTTCAAATTTTTCTTTTAAATTTTCTTTTAAATAATTTGATAAATTTTTTAAACTTTCGGATGAATTTAAAAGAATAAATTTTATATCTTTCTCATTTATAACATAATTAAAGTATCCAATATTTTTTTTATAAGTGTTTCTATCTTTTAAATCATGATTTCCAGGTGAAAAGAAAGTTTGTGCTTTAATCTGTTTTTTAAAATTATTAACAATTTCCGTTTTATTTAATCGTGAGTCACCTAAAATAAAAACATATTTTGGTTTATGAGAATTTATTTTCGAAATCAATTTTTTAATTTTTTTTTCATCATTAATTATTGGATAAATGTGACCTACTACTATAAATTTGGTGCCACTATTACTTTGTTCATTTGCTAAAATTTTAGTTAAAAAAAAAGATAAGATTATCGATAATATAAAAAAAGATTTTTTCATAATTATAATCCGATTATTTTATCTCTTTAATTTAACTTTTGCGAGATGAAAAGATTTGAATTTATTTGAGATTTAAGTTAAATAACGTTCAAGCCCTCATAGCTCAATTGGTAGAGCAACTGATTTGTAATCAGTAGGTTCGCGGTTCGAGTCCGTGTGAGGGCACCATAATTAAAAAAATTCTTTAATATCTTCAACAATGTTTTATTATATATTCTGATTAAAGTAATGAATTCAGAAAAATTATTATCAATAATCATCCCGGTATTTAATAAAGAGAAATTATTAAATAAATGTATTGGATCTATTTATAAATTAAAAAAATTTTCTGATTTAAAAAATGATATAGAAGTTATTGCAATAAATGACTGCTCGAAAGATAACTCTTATTTTTTATTAAATAAATGGAAAAAAAAAATAAAAAATTTTAAAATCATAAATCTCAAAACTAATAAGGGGGTTTCGTTTTCAAGAAATATTGGTATAAAAAAATCTACAGGTAATTACATTTTATTTGTTGATGCTGATGATACAATTAAAAGTAAAAACTTTAAAAATATTTTTTTTCTTATTAAAAGAAATCAATCAAAAGATATATTCTTATTTTATAATATAATACAAAATGGCAAGATAATTATAAAAAATAAAATAGATAAAAGCAAAAATGAAAAAAGTTTTTCTGATGCTTTGATTAGTACAAACTCAAATTTAACAAGTTGGAATATTTGGCGAACTATTATTAAAAGAAAATTTATCACAAATAACAAAATATATTTTGAAAATTTGCATCAATTTGAAGACTGGGTTTACATTGCAAAATTAATTTTACTAAAACCTAAATTCTTTAAAATTAAAGATTATTTATATTGCTATAACCTGAAAATTAATAATTCTGAAACCAGATCTTTGGACATAAAAAATCTTATTAATTCAATTAAAACTTTCGATCATTTAAAGAAAATTAATTTAAAATTCAATTATCAAAACAAAGTTCTTAAACTTATGATAGATGATATAAAAAAAATATTATTTATTGACTTTTTTCTTTTGAATCAATTTCATATTAAATTATATCGAAAAAAATATCCTTTACTTAAAGGCATTATTGAAACAAATATTGAATTTAGAAATATAATAAACAAAAGCAATAATAATATTCTTTTTTGTGCTGGTAGATTTGGCAGAACCTTAAGTAATTTATTATCAAAAAAAATAAGAAGACAAAAAATTATTATTGATGAAAATCCGACTTTCTATAATTCAAAGATCAATGGGTTTAAAATCAAAAATTTTAATTTTATATTTAAAAATCGACAAGATTTGAAAAAACATAGATTTATCATTTGCAATACCAATAGAAATACAGTAATGGCAATTGAAAAGAAAATTTTGGGAAAAAAATTTACATCAAATCAAATTATTAGTATAAATAAAGTTAGAAATTTTAAATAATTTATGCGCATATTTGTATGATTGATAATATAGTTAAAAATATAAAAGACAGTAATGAGGCAGTTGTGCTTTATGGTGCCGGCGTAATAGGAGAAATGTGCGCTTATGCATTTGAACAGAACAAGGTTAAGGTAAATTATTTCTGCGATTCTGCTGAAAAAAAACATGGAAAAAATCATGTGGGTATCAAAATTTTATCTCCAAAAGAATTAGAATCTCTTAATAAAAAGACAAATATTTTTATATCGAATAACTATTATTCTTTTTTAAAAAAAGAACTTAATGAAAAAGGATTTAATAATATTTATGATTGTTCGCCCTTCTTAAATAGCACAGATTTTTCTAAGTCTAGCCTATCAATTAATCCTCTTAAAGTTGAAAGATGGATTGCGTTTTATGATGCAATGGTAAAAAAAGAAATTTTTAAACAAGAAGGAAAGCTTTATATAAAATCGCTTGATGTTCAAATAACTGAGAAATGTTCATTAGGCTGCAAAGATTGTTCAAACTTAATGCAATATTATTCAAAGGCAAAAGATAGTGATTTAGAAATATTATTAAACTCAATAAAAAGATTTATGGAATGTGTCGATCAAATATATGAATTTAGGGTTCTTGGTGGCGACCCTTTTATGAATAAAAATATGCATAAAATAATTAATTTTTTATCTAGTTTTAAAAAAGTAAATACAATTGCGATTTACACAAATGCACGATTTGTTCCAAAAGGTGATAATTTTGAGTGCTTGAAAAATCCAAAAGTAATTCTAGATATATCTGATTATGTTTTAATAGATGAAAGTAAAAGAAAAGCTGATGACCTAATAGAAGTTTTAGAAAAAAATAATATTAAATATAACCTGGCAAGAATGTCTGTTTGGAGTGACTCTGGAAGAATTTTGCCTTTTCAAAAAAGATCTGAAGAAGAAAAACAACATCTATTTAATTATTGTTGTAATAGTGATATTATTAGTCTCTTGCACGGAAAACTTTATAGATGCCCTTTTTCTGCAAATGCCACTAATCTAAAAGCAATTCCTATAGATAATACTGATATTGTAGATCTAAATGATAATTCAATTTCGTTAGAAGGCTTAAAAAAACAAATTCACAAATTAGTATATGAAAAAAAATATTTAACAGCATGTAATTTTTGTAATGGTAGAGATTTTTCTACTAAAAAAATTGAAGCTGGCATACAAAAACCTTCCATAAAGCCTTTGGATTTTAAAGTATTTGATTAGTTAAAAAATTATTTAATTTTTTTTTTTTGTTCTTCTTTAATTTTTTTTATTAAACTACTTCCTTTATTGAATAGAAGTCTAATCTTCTTATTTTTGTTAACTTTAATTTTGATTTTTTTTATATTTCTAAATTCATTATTATCAGCTACTGCAGATACTGGTCTTTTTTCCGGTTCAAGATTCATTATAGTAACAACAGATTTGTCTGAAATTATTTTTCCTTTTAATCTTCTTGGTCTAAAAGGACTTATGGGTGTTACTGCAATTTTCTTAGAATTTAGTAAAAGTATAGGTCCATTAACAGATAGATTGTATGCGGTACTACCCGCTGGTGTTGAAACCAAAACTCCATCACTAATTAATTTTTTAACTAAATTTTTACTATTAATTTGCAAGTTTAAAATTGCTGTTTGTTTACTTTGTCTTAATAGAGAGATTTCATTAATGGCTATAGTCTTAAATGAATTTTTATTTGTGGTCATTATATATGCTTCAATTGGATTAATAATAAAAGTTTTCGTCTGTTTAATTCTGTTTTCAAGATTAGTTAGAAAAAATTTGTTCATTAAAAAACCGATAGTTCCACAATTAATACCATAAAAAGGTTTTTTATATTTATAATATTTTTTTAATACACGAAGCATAAATCCGTCTCCACCTGCAACAATAATAATAGAAGATTTTCTTAGTGAATAATTTTTATACTTTTTAAATATTTTTTTTATTTTTTGGGTACGTTTTGTTTTGTCAAAGATAAAATGAAACTTATTCATAAATTTTTATTAGAATATTAACCCACTTCTAAGATCTTTGTGAAGTTTATTTTTTTTGAAGTACCTTTTAATATTAATTCGTAAAATATGGTAAATAACATATCTAATTCTCTTAAAAATATTTTTAAAATTATTTGAGGGGATAAATTTCTTTAAATTTTTATCAACAATATCATCCATTTTAAAGGTTCCAAAAAAACCTTGTGGTGCGTTTGCATAGTTGTCAGATAAATGTCTTATAAAAGAGCTGTTATTTAATTTTTTATTTTTAAGTGGAACTATTGTATTCAGATATCTGTCCATATCTAAACCATTCATATTTTTTCCATGCCAACCTACAGCTGCCATTTCTCTTATTAATAAAATATCTGAGATAGAAATCCATTTCCATTGAAAACTCCAAAATTTTGATACTATAAACTTTTTAAATTCATTTTTATCATATATCCAAAATGAACAATTTGAATTGGCTAAACAAATATATTTGTTTTTTGATAAATCTACATAAAATTTTGATGTCTCTACTTGATCTGTTGAATAAAGTTTTTTATTTTTTTTATTCACCTCAACTCTTAAAAAACCTAAATTATAATTATTTTTAATGCAAATATTTTTATTATTTAACCAATATTTAAAATTTTTCTGTGTAAATAAAATATCATCTTCACAATATATAAAAATATCATAATCATCTTTTTGTTGTTCCATTAAATTTCTACAATACCATGTTAATTTGAACGGATGTGCTTTTTCAAAATTATGAAAAATATATTTAATTCTTTTATTATTGCTTTTTAATTTCTTGTTAGAATGAATAAATATTTTTGTTTTTTTCGAAAGTTTTAAAAAACCAGCACATACTTTCTTAAAATTTTTGATTTGTTTTTTTTTTCTTTTTTCTAAATACAACGGAATATGAACGCAAATATTAAAATTTTTCATAAAATTGGTGCCCTCGGCCAGACTCGAACTGGCACTCCCTTGCGGGCAAGGATTTTAAGTCCTTTGTGTCTACCATTTCACCACGAGGGCTTTTCCGCATATATATACATTAATTTGCAATTTTGGCAAAAATAAATTCTTTTATCTCTTTTCGCTCAAGTCTCGCTCAAGTTCTCCCATAATATCCTATAATATTTTATTCTAAAAAAAGAGGAACACGAGTATATTGTTAAATGGACTTAATTATAGATTTTTTATCAAGGATAATAAATTGGATATTTTTAACATTAGGATCAATATGGTTTTTCTGGATTTTAGCAGGTGTTATAATTATTCCATTACTTTGGATTTATTATCTTTTTAAAACCAGAAAAAATAAGGATGAGTTTTTAAAAGTGCTTACCCCAGGTATACTTTTAATAGCAATTTGTTTTATATGGTATTGTACGAATTCAATTACAAATTAGTTTATTAATAAGTATAAAAAACTAGTAATTTATTGATTTAATTATTTTTAAGAGATCCCCTTCCATCAAATTACAATTATTTTTTAAACATCCTAGTGTTGCAGTAACAAGATTATTTTTAATTTGAAACTGGTATTGAATTAAATGTTGATTAGGAAGCCTACCATCATGTACTAATTTTAATGATACATTAATACTATCATTCAAGTTACTTTTAAAATCACAATAAAGTTGTCTTTTTTCTTTTCCACCGTACACCGTTATTATCTGAGATTTTAAAGCACTACATAAATCTTTTTTTGAGATTTTTAAATAATCAGAAATAACTGATCCAGAATTTGGAATAACATTAAAATTGATACTATTTCCATTGGGATTTAATGTTCTGTGTAAAAATACTTCATATGAAGGATTTGAAGCTGATGATGATAATAATTTTGATAAATAATTCATATTAACAGCTTCACCTTTATATTCACTAATAAGTTGATCAATACTTCTATTAGTATCCAGATGGAAATAATTCTTTGGTAAACTCAGATCAAAACCAAGTTTACTTTTAACTTGTTGAGCGGCAGCAAAATTACAAGATATTACGATGAACAACAAAATGATGAAAAACTTTTTCATTAAGTTTTATTTTGCGCCTAAATTGCAATTGAACTTATAAGTAGCAACTGGTAACAATTTTTCAGATAATTTGTAAAGTTTTTCTGAATAATTTGTCATAAATTTAAAATATGTTCTTCCATCTTTAGATTTAAGATTTAACCATTTTTTATGCTCAAGTCTCGCTCAAGTTTACACAAATTTTTCCTCTCTGTCTCCCAGTTATCTCCCAGTCTGCTTCCAGTTCTCCCAGATTATCCTACAACAATATTCAAGAAGTTTCTTTTATTTTTCTAAAGAATTCCATATTTCTATACTTAAGTCTTTTCCAGTC
>MDTB01128996.1_pt1 | contig 13613 bp, 11 predicted proteins | sample 811161 | NCBI WGS metagenome assembly MDTB01 (sample SAMN05326650, study PRJNA326480) | marine metagenome | isolation source: seawater | place: Mediterranean Sea | collected 2009
ACTAGATGATATATCCATACAAAATATAATATCTATACCCTCTTTTTGTTTTTTCTCTTCAATAATCTCAGGAGCATATTTTGTTACTAAAACAGGTCTAGAAATAGATATAATTAAGCATATAAATGCTAGAATTTTTAAGCCAAACAATATGTGATAAAAACTATTCTTAAAAGACTTAGGGGGGGTAGATATAAAATTAGAAAATGATATTGAGGGACCTGCTAATTTATCTTTCTTTATATAAAAGAATATCATTATCAAAACAATAATCAATAAAGGAAGAAAATATGGATTTAAAAATTTAAGCATATTAGTTGTTATTTATATTGTCTTTGCCCGTTTTAATATTTTTTTTTATAAAATCTTCGACAAGATTTATAAATAATAATTCTTCATTTTTATTTGGTATATATTTTGCAAATTTCACTAAATCAGATTCTTGAATAAAATTCAACATCCATACTTCCATAATTTTAATTTTCTTTAGTTCAGATATTAAATCATCACTTGTAGATTCTAAAGCAGATATATTAAATCTAAATTCTAAATATCCTCTATAGATTTCAGATAAATATGTGTAAAACAATTTATATTGTTTTTTTTCAATATAATTTTCATTTTTTAATTTTTTTATTTTTTCTAAATAATAAGTGTAATTAATTGGGGGATTAATTACTTTTTTGTTAACTATAGTTTTTTTTGTCTTTATTAGATATTTAAAAATTAAAAAACAAAGAATAATAATTAATAATAAAATTATTAATATGGCTCTATAAAAAGGGTCTGTCCATAATTCAGAAATTCTAAATTCTAAATCTTTAGTGAGAATCGGTTTTAATTCACGAAACTCTTCATTTTTAATATCCTTTTCTTGAGTAACATCTATTTTTAATGATATAAAAAGTATGCTATCTCTGTTATTGGTGAAATTAACTTTTATTGGTATACTATCAAATGACTGATTAATTAAATCAAATGGCTGTACTGTATACCACATTTCATTTATTAAAAAGGCTGGTTCTTTTATTTGTGTAAACTCTATATCTTTATTTTCAAAAAAAAGATTTAAATCATCCCAATTTATTTTATCAATATTTGAAAGATTAAAAAAGTTGATTTTAAGAGTATCTATCTCCCCTAATTTAATATCATCAATTAAGTATTGTTTTTCATTATTATCAGCATATGTTAATTTACAAAAGACTGTTAGTGTAAATACAAAATATAATAATAGAATAAATTGATTTTTCACCTGCTTTTAAAAAAAGTTAATAATTTATTTATATAGGGCTCATTACATTCTAAATTAACAAAACTAGCACCGCTCTTCAAAAAACTATTTTTGAAATATGCTGTATACTTTTTATAGTTCTTTTCAATTTCTGATAAAACATTTTTAGATGATGTGTCTAACCAATACTTTGTGTTATTTTCTAAATCAGAAAATAAAGAAAAACCAATATTTTTGACTTTTTCTTCAAAATTATCATACAATCTTAAAGCAACTACATCATGTTTTTTACTAAGAATATTTAAAGATTTTTGATAATTCTCATCAAAAAAATCTGATAAAATAAATACAATAGATTTTTTATTTAAGATATTATTTAAGAAGGTTAGGGCTTGATTAATATTTGTTTTTTTTTGAATAGGCTTAAATTTAATTAATTCTCTAATTATTCTTAAAACATGTTTTTTTCCCTTTTTAGGTGGAATAAATAATTCTATTTTATCTGTAAAAAGTATAATACCCACTTTATCATTATTCTTTATTGCAGAAAAAGATAATACAGCGCATAATTCTATCATTTTTTCTTTTTTCAAATTATTTTTACTTCCAAAAAAATTTGAACCTGAAATATCTAATAAAATCATCATATTTAAATCTCTTTCTTCCTCAAAAATCTTTACATGAGGCTCTGATAATTTTGCCGTAACATTCCAATCAATATCTCTTATATCATCTCCTGGAACATATTTTCTTACTTCACTAAATATCATACCCCTACCTTTAAAAGCACTATTATAACTACCAGTAAATAAATTATTAGTAATTTTTTTTGTTTTTATCTCAATAGAACGAACTTTTTTTAAGATCTCAGAGGTATTCATTATGGAACTTCAATTTTATTAAGAATTTCATCAATAATTTGATCAGTCGATATGTTTTCAGCTTCTGCTTCATAAGTTAATCCAATTCTATGTCTTAAAACATCATATGATATTTCTTTAACATCTTCAGGGATAACATAACCTCTTCTCTTTATAAATGCTAAGCATCTACATGCTTTTGCTAAATTGATAGTTGCTCTAGGAGAAGCACCAAATGAAATATAATTTTCTAAATTATCTAATCCATATTTTTTAGGGCTTCTTGTGCAAAAAACTATATTTAGAATATAATTTTCTATTTTTTCATCCATATATACCTCATTAACAATTTTTCTGGCTTTTAAAATTTTATCGATAGAAATTACAGACTTTATTGGATCTGTATTAGATTCCGAATTATTTTTCATAATTATTTTTTCTTCAGCCATTGTAGGATAATCAATTAGCACCTTTAACATAAATCTATCAGTTTGCGCTTCTGGTAAAGGATATGTTCCCTCTTGATCAACTGGATTTTGTGTTGCTAAAACAATAAATGGTTTCTTTAAAATCATTGATTCATCACCAATGGTAACTTGATTTTCTTGCATTGCCTCTAATAATGCACTTTGAACCTTAGCTGGCGCCCTATTAATTTCGTCAGCTAAAATAAAATTTGCAAAAATGGGACCTTTCTTAATATTAAAATTACCATCTTTTATATTATAGACTAAAGTACCAATAACATCAGATGGAAGTAAATCTGGAGTAAACTGTATTCTATTAAAACTACCATTTATTACTTTTGAAAGAGTATTTATTGCTAAAGTTTTTGCTAGACCAGGTAAACCCTCTAATAAAACATGACCAGATCCTAATAAACCAATTAATAATCTTTCAATCATCTTTTGTTGTCCAATAACTTTTTTATTTATTTCTAAAAATAATAGATCAATAAATTCACTTTCTTTAGATATTTTTTTATCTATAACCGAGATGTCTAATGCATTATTTTCTTTTTCCATTTATAATTATTTTAATTTTCTTGAAATACTAAACTATATTTTTTTTACTAAAAAAAAACGAAAAAAAATATAAATTATTTTAATTCTCTTGAAGTGTACTGTTAATTAAATTATTAAGAATATTACTATTTTCAATAGTCATTTCTATTAATGGTAACCTTAGTCTATTAGTTTCTATTATTTTTAAAAAATATAATCCTTGTTTTACCCCCGCTGGATTTCCTTCAATGTAAAACATATCAACACTTTTTAATAGTTTATAATGTAATTTTCTAGCTTCTGTAATATTTTCATTTATACAATGTTCTACCATTGATGAAAATATTTTAGGAAAAACCATCCCTTGTACAGAAATTACACCATGACCTCCTAACATAATTATTGGTAATGTCATTTTATCATCACCAGAAATTATTAAAAAGTCATTAGGTAAATATTTTTTAATTTCCATACATTGACTAATATCTCCTGAAGCTTCTTTTATTCCAATTATATTAGAAAAAGTATTAGCTAGTCTTTTAATTGTTAAAGGTTGAATGTTTGATGATGTTCTACCTGGCACATTATATAGAATAATATCAACAGGACATTTTTCTGCAATTTTACTATAATGTTTAAATATTCCTTCCTGATTTGGTTTATTATAATAAGGTGAAACTGATAATATTGCTTCTATATTATCAAAATTAATTTTATCAATTTTATTTATTATTTCTGAAGTATTATTACCACCGAGACCTAATACAATTGGAACTCTTTTATTTACCTTTTTAATAACAAAATCAATAATTTCATTTTGTTCCTGATTTGTTAAATTAACAGATTCTCCGGTTGTTCCTAAAACAACAAAATAATTTATTCCATTTTTTATAGAATGTTCAATTAATCTATTAAGTGAATTATAATCAATATTATTTAATTCATCAAATGGAGTTACAAGTGCGACTCCCGTTCCAATTAGTTTACTATTTTTCATTGTTTGAATTTATTAATTCTAAATAATATATTATTTCTTTTATTAATTCTGCAGTACTAATTTTTTCAGTTTTAATAACTAAATCATAATATTTATTATTACTGTGACCAATTTTTAATTTTGATTTTGATTTTGTAACAATATAATCATATGTAAAGTGACTTTCATCAGATATATTAATTAACAAATCAAATTTATTATTAATAAAAGATTTTATATTATTTGAGTTAGGTATACCTAAAATATTACAATCATTTTTGTTAAAAAAGTCAATATTTAAACTTGTTAAATTATGTTCATACATTTTCTTCTTATTAACAAAACCTATTGCTTCGCAGTTAATATTTAATTTATAAAAATATTTAATTGATTCTTTAATTATAATATTATTATTTTTCTTTGATCCATTAAATATTATCCCAATTCTTTTAGTATTAGAAAAACTAAATAATCTATTTGTTTTTCTTCTTGAATTTGAGCTTAAATTATTATTAATTACATAATTAGAAATATGTTTTTTTAGTAATCTAATCATATATCTAAATTTTTAGTTTATATTTTTCAAAAAATTCTTTTTCATTAATTATTTGAATATTTAATTCTTCAGCTTTTGTTATCTTACTTGGCCCTGGATTATCTCCAATTAGTAAATAAGTTGTTTTTTTTGAAAGTGAGCTAGTTACTTTGCCTCCATTATTTACTATAACATCTTTTAACTTATTTCTGTTAATTGATTTAAAAACTCCAGAAATTACAAATAAATTATTAATTAAAAGTTTAGATTTTATTTCATTATTTATAACCTTGAATCTTAATCCATTTTTAATTAATTCATTAATAACTATAAGATTATTTTTTTTGGTAAAGTAATTAACTACACTACTAGCTATTTTATCACCAATTTCATCAGTTTCAATTAAGTCATCTAATGTTGCTTTGGATAGAATATTTATATTTTTAAAATTATTAGCTAATTTTTTTGCTACTGTTTCTCCAACATATCTTATTCCTAAAGCAAATAACACTTTTTCAAAAGGTTTATTTTTAGACTCTTCGATTGCATATAAAATATTTTCAACAGATTTATCACCTAATCTTTCAAGAATGGTTAGTTCATTTTTATTTAAACTATACAAATCAGATATTTTTAGTAAAAGACCTTTTTCATATAATAAATCAATTGTTTCTGATCCAAGACCCTCTATATTCATTGCCTTTCTTCCAATAAAATGTTCAATACTACTCTTTATCTTGTTTGGGCAAAGTTCATTTTTACAATAATGATTTGCTTCATCTTGGTTTTTTTCTAAATTACTTTTACATGTTGGACATGTTTTTATGAAGATAAATTTTTTACAAATATCATTATTTCTATTTTCATGATCTACCCCTGTAATTTTTGGTATTATTTCTCCACCTTTTTCTAAATAAACATAATCATTAACTCTTATATCTAATTTAGAAATATATTCAGAATTATGTAAAGATGCTCTTTTAATAATTGTACCACTAAGCAATACTGGCTCTAAATTTGCAACTGGTGTAATTGATCCAGTTCTACCTACTTGAAAAGATATAGAATTTAATTTCGTCTTTATTTTTTGTGTTTTAAATTTATAAGCAATTGCCCATCTAGGAAATTTTGATGTAAAACCTAATTTTATCTGATTATTTATTGAGTTTACTTTAATTACTAGTCCATCAATTTCGTATGGAAATTCATTCTTTTTCTTTTCAATTACATTAATTATATCAATAACACTTGAAATATTTTTTAATAAATAAATATCTTTTGAAATTTTAAATCCCCAATTTTCAGATTGTTTTAAATTATCATAGTGTGTTTTATGAATTAAATCATTACTTAATATTGAGTAAAAATAACAACTTAAATTTCTTTTTGCTGCTTCTTTACTGTCCTGTAATTTTATTGTTCCTGAAGCTGTATTTCTAGGATTAGAAAATTTATCTAAATTATTTTTAACTCTAACTTCATTAAGTTTATTAAAATCATTTTTTTTTAAAAACACTTCTCCTCTAATAATAATATTTTTTGGATAATCACCAAATAAATTTAAAGGAATTGATTTTATTGTTCTGATGTTAGTAATAACATCATCTCCTCTATTACCATCTCCTCTAGTTAAAGCTTTAGTTAATCTACCATTAATATATTCTAAGCTAATGGAAACACCATCATATTTAAGTTCACATACATATTCTGGATTTTTAATAATTTTTTTTACTCTTTTATCAAAATCATATAAATCTTGCTCATTATAAGAGTTGCTTAGTGATAACATTGGGAATTTATGATCGTAGCTATTAAATGAGTTAATAATACTACCACCAACCTTATTAGTTGGTGAATTCTCATCATAATATTGTGGATTATCTTTTTCTAATTTTATTAATTCATTTAATAGATTATCAAACTCAAAATCTGTTATAATAGATTTATCTTTAACATAATAGTTATAATTATGTCTTTCTATCTCTTTTCTAAGATGATCAATTCTTTTTTTTTCTAACACATTAAAAAAGTTATCAAGGTTGTTTAGAGGAATGATGAGTAGCAATAAGCCATGTGTTATTAATATTTTTTAAAACAAAAGTAAATCTTGCAGGTATTAACTCTTCTTTATTGTTATTTATTATACAAAATGTATATGTTCCGTCAACTATTGCAAATTCCTCACTTTCTTGAGTAAAAATACTTGTTATTTCTCCAGTTGGTTTCTTTTTAATAAATTCATTAAAATATTCAATTACATTTTCTCTACCTTTTTTAATGTTTTCTGCTAAAGTTCCTAATAGCACACCATCTTCTGTGTATAATGATACAATATTAGTTGGATTATGTAATGAAACTATTTTTAACCAATTATGTATAGTTTCCTCTGGGTTTAATTTGGGCTTAATTATTATATTTTCCATTTATTTAATTTTAATTAAAATTTGCTTTAACCATTCTATCTTTTCCATGTATATCCTTTTTAATTTCATTTTTTTTAAATCCATTTAATTCAAGTAAATGAATAATTTCATTTGAATACATTTCATTAATTTCGAAAAACAAAAAACCATTTTTATTTAATACTTTTTTTGAAAATAAAATAATATTTTCATAAAAAATCAATGGATCATTATCATCAACAAAAATAGCAGTTTTAGGTTCAAACATATATACATTTTTATGTATTTTTTTTAATTCTTTTTCTAATACATATGGTGGATTACTGATAATTACATCATATCTGTCTAAATTATTAATTGATGAGTTTAATTTCAAAATATCTCCTAATAAATACTTAACATTAGCATTATTAATTTTAGCATTAATTTCAGCAATTTTTATACACTCAATATTATTATCGATTGCTGTAACTAAATTATCTTTAGCTAAAGAAATAGCAATACATCCACTTCCTGTTCCTAAATCAAGTATTTTTTTATTTTTCCCTATTAATGATTTGCACCAAAGAACTAATTCTTCTGTTTCATTTCTAGGTATTAAAACATGTTTATTTAAAGTTATTTTATGGTTTAAAAAAACTGTATATCCAATTATATATTGAACTGGTTCAAATTTTTTTAATCTTTTTAAACAATTAAGGATTTTAATTGTTTTTGTCTTATTTAGTATTTCATTTTTAATTAATAGGTATTCTACTGATTTAATATTAAGAATATCTATAATCAATAATTTAAATATATTTTTAATTTCTTTAGGGGGATATATATTTATCAAATTTTCTAGGAATTTTTTCTCTAAATCATTTAAACTAAACATAAATTCAATTTACATAATTAAAATGTATTTTTGATTAATGAATTTTGATGAAAAAATAATGCTTAAATGTATTGAATTAGCTAAAAAGGGTTCTAATACAACTTTTCCAAACCCAATGGTTGGTTCAATAATTATAAATAATAATAAAATTATAGGCTCAGGATTTCATGAAAAGTATGGTGACAATCATGCTGAATATAATGCAATCATGAGTGTAAAAGATAAAAGTAAATTAAAAACATCTACAATTTATGTTAATCTAGAACCTTGTTCACATTTCAATAATACACCACCTTGCGCTGATTTAATAATTAAGAACAAACTTAAAAAAGTTGTAATTGGCACAATAGATCCATTTCATCTAGTTTCGGGTAATGGAATTAAAAAATTAAAAGAACACTGTGAAGTTGTTCTTGGTGTTTGTGAAAAAGAATGTAAAGAATTAAATCACAGATTTTTTATTAGAAATACTTATAAAAGAACTTTTATAATTTTAAAATGGGCACAGTCTAAAGATGGATATATTAATGATAAGAATTATAAGAGAGGAATTACTAAAATTTCTGGAAAAAAAAGTCAAGATTTAAATCATCTGTGGAGATCAAATGAAGATGCAATAATGGTTGGAAAAAATACATTATTATATGATAATCCATTTTTAACAGTAAGAAATGTAACTGGTGATAACCCTAAACGAATAATATTAAATAAAAATCTTGATCTTCCAAGAAATTTAAATGTATTTAATGTTGATAATAACTTCATAATAGTTTCAGATCATAGTAGTTATAATATTATTAATAATAATGATAATAATATTATTCTCGATTTTAATGATAAAAACTTTCTTTTAAATCTAATGAGAGAGTTACTAAATCAAAAGATAAATTCTATAATAATTGAAGGTGGAACAAAGTTAATAAGTAGCTTTATAGAAAATGACTTGTGGGATGAAATAAGATTCTTCACAAGTAATAAAGAATTAAATGATGGCATTAAGGCTCCTAATCATAAAAAAATACAAAACATGTTGAATTATACTAAAAATAAAATTGGTGATGATAATTTGCATATTACCAAAAACTTAAATTTATTAAAGTTTTTTTCTTAAAAGTATATTTTTTTGATAATCAGTTAATTACAGATTCGGGATTGATTTTTATAATTTAAAACGAAAATAATTAAAAAACAATAGCAAAAAAGTTTTTTCTTTTAACGATTTTTTTTCACATTTACATACTTCAAACATTATACATGTTGAAGCAGGTTTAACCCCAGTAAACTATAAAACTTTTAATGAAAAAAAATGCAAATGATGTATGGGATAGTTGTCTAAACTACATAAAAGACAATATTAATAAAGAAAGTTTTAGTACTTGGTTCTTACCTATTAAACCAATTAAAATAAAAGACAGTATTCTTACAATACAAGTGCCAAGTAAATTTTTTTATGAATGGATTGAAGAACATTATATTGAATTATTAAAGAGTGCAGTGAGAAAAGAACTAGGATCAGAATCTAAACTAGTCTACAGTATCATGATGGAGAATTCAAATGGAAATAACATACCATATACAATAAAGGTTCCTAGTGTTAATAAAAAAAATAATAAAAACATAAATTTAAATTTACCTCCTGAAATAGTAAATGATGAAATTAAAAATCCATTTATTGTACCTGGTTTACAAAAATTAAAAATTGATTCACAATTAAGTTTAAATTATACATTTGAAAATTTTATAGAGGGAGATTGTAATAGATTAGCTAGATCAGCAGGTTATGCTGTTGCAGAAAATCCAGCAGGAACATCATTTAATCCTCTTTTAATATATGGTGGAGTTGGTTTAGGGAAAACGCACCTTGCTAATGCAGTTGGTCTTGAAATAAAACAAAAACATCCAGAAAAAACTGTTTTATATGTTTCTGCAGAAAAATTTACTCAACAATTTATTGAATCAATTAGAAATAATACTAGAAATGATTTTGTTCATTTTTATCAACTTATTGATGTTTTAATTATTGATGACATACAATTTTTTGCTGCAAAAGAAAAAACACAAGATATATTCTTTCATATATTTAATCATTTACATCAACATAATAAACAAATTATTTTAACATCAGACAGAGCTCCAGTTGATATGAGTGGTGTTGAACAAAGACTTTTATCAAGATTTAAATGGGGATTATCAGCTGATTTACAACAACCTGAACTAGAAACAAGAATTGCTATATTAAAAAATAAATTATATAAAGATGGTATAGATATACCTAATGATGTAATTGAGTATTTAGCATATAGTATTTCAACTAATGTAAGAGAATTAGAAGGAGCTTTAATTTCTTTACTTGCTCAATCTTCATTAAATAAAAAAGAAATAAGTTTAAATCTTGCAAAAAACATGATTGATAGATTTGTTAAAAGTACAACAAGAGAAGTTTCTATTGATTATATTCAAAAAGTTGTTTGTGATTATTTTGATTTAAATATAGATTCTTTAAAGTCTAAAACCAGAAAAAGAAATATAGTGCAAGCTAGACAATTAGCAATGTATTTTTCAAAACAATTAACAAAATCTTCTTTAGCAAATATTGGAGCTCAATGCGGTGAAAAAGACCATGCTACGGTATTACACGCATGCAAAACTGTTAATAATTTAGCTGATACTGATAAAACATTTAGAATCTATGTTGATGATTTAGAAAAAAAGTTTAGTATGATGTAAATGATTATCTAATTAATTAAAAATATGAAGCTACAATATTGTAGCTTTTTTTATTCAATAAAAATTTTTTTATTCACCTTTGCATCATCATATACTTCTAATATAAATACATTTTTTAAGAATGTTTTTCTACCTAAAACATCATATATATTATTAAGTTTATTTTGTTTATATTTTGTGTTTAAATTTGAATTATCGTGACTGCACTCGCAGTTTTTATTCCAAATACCAAACTCAATATCAGGACCAATACTTCCAGGTATAATACAATCATCACCTATATATTCACAAGAACCATCATCTACAGTTGCATATTGATTATAATTGCAAGCAGTTATATTGGTGCATCCAGATATATTTTCACAATTAATTTCTAATTGCCAATTATAAAAATAATAATAAAAATCTAATGGACTATCTGTTGTATTTGAAGTTATCTCAATAACATTTAATAAATTTATAGGAAATACATCTGAGGAAATATTATTATTTCTATATAAACCTTGATTTTCTCCAATAATACCAATTTGATAATTTTCTCCAGTTAAAATTTCAGCATTCAATTCTATTTGATTTAATCCTGTAATTAGATTAAAATCCTGTAAATACAATTGATTATTATTATTATCAATTATTTCAATTTGAATATTAAAATTTGTTTCAGAGATTAAATCAATTGTCTTAATATTAACATTTTCATAGCAAGTAAATTCCATATTCCAAAGATCATTATAATGATATCCTCCAGTACCTAATTCTAAATAGTCTGGTCCAGTATATGAAATATTAAGATTTGCAGATTCATTATAATTAGAAGCAAGGATATTATCGCATCCTAATACAATTGGTATACATGACCCATCATCATAACATGCATCTTGATTATAATTAATTGATTCAGAATTTGTACAACCTGAAATATAACAACATGAACCATCGTCAATAGTTGAACTTAAATTATAATTAAAAGCATTAACGTTAGTACAACCGCAATCATCAGATAATTTAAATTTTATTAAATCATTATAATAAGTATCTGTTTCTCCCTCATAACCTGATGTAAGGTAAACATGACAATCTATTACAAAAGATCCTGGAGCCCATCGAGCTCCACCTGGATGTGAATTTAATTGAAACCATTGATCATTTTCTGGATTATATTCCCAAAGTTCACCACTATCTAATGGCCCATGATCATCTCCATCTCCACTTAATACATATCCTTTATTATTAAAAGAAAACTGTGTTCCTGCGACCCTTGCTTCTGAAGGGAAATTATTTAACTCAATCCATTCATTTGATTCAGGGTTATATTTATAAAAATCATTATAAATATTAATATTATTATTAATATAGTTACCATGACCAAAACCAACATATGCATAGTCCCCAATAGAAAAATAAAAAGGATGATGCCTATCACCATAGTTGAAACTAGCTTTTTCAGTCCAAGTATTTTGTGTTATACTATATTCCCACCAGTCACCTAAGTTTTCACCATCGACACTTCCTAAACCAATATAAATTTTATCATTAACTAAAATCATAGCTGGATGATTTCTTCCAATATCTGGAAAACTTGAAAGTTCCTGCCATAAGTTGTTAACTATATCATATCTCCAAAAATCATTTGGGTATCCATTTTCATTACTTCCAAAACCAACATATGCAAATAATTCATTTGAAACTCCATATGAATAACCTCTTGGGCCACCAGGGAAATTAGATAATTGCTCCCATATTTCTTGTTCTGAATCATATCTAAAAACATCATTTAAGTAATCACCTTGATCATTTTGACCAGCAATAACAAACCCATACCTTTCGTTTGAAAAAGTTATTGGATGGTGCCTTGAATCTCCATTATAATAACCTTTAAATTCCCATTCTTGAGCAAAACTAATTATCGAGCAAAACAAAGTCAGTAAATATATTTTCTGCATATTTTTTGGTTTAAAAAAAGGGGATTATTAATAATCCCCTCTTTAATTATTAATTATTTTTTCTTATCGTCATCTACTTCTTCAAAATCAACATCAGTTACGTTATCATCTTCATTTTTTTTAGATTTTGATTTTGAATTTGGTTTTGATTTTGGATCAGAATTTGTAGTGTTTTGTTGCATGTCCTGTGAAGCTTTTTGCCACATTCCATTTAACATTTCTATCTGTTTATCAATTTCTTTAATGTTTTTTTCAGAGTGAGCTTTCTTCAGTTTTGCTAAAACATCTTCAATTTCTTTTTTCTTATCCTTAGGTAATTTATCACCATTTTCTTTTAATTGCTTTTCTGTATTAAAAATTAATCCATCAGCTGTATTCATTTTATCAGCAATATCCTTAGCTTTCTTATCAGCATCAGCATTTGCTTCAGCTTCATCCTTCATTTTTTGGATTTCATCATCAGATAATTTACTACTAGATTCAATTTTAATACTCTGTTCTTTACCAGTATTCTTATCTTTAGCTTTAACAGCAATTATACCATTCGCATCAATATCAAAGGTAACCTCAATTTGAGGTGTTCCTCTACGAGCTGGTGGAATGTCAGTTAATTGAAATCTACCAATTGTCTTATTATCACTTGCCATAGGTCTTTCACCCTGCAAAACATGGATATCAACAGCAGGTTGATTATCTGCAGCAGTAGAAAATACTTCTGATTTTTTGGTAGGTATAGTTGTATTTGCTTCAATTAATTTTGTACAAACATTACCCATTGTTTCAATTCCCAAAGATAAAGGAGTTACGTCTAATAATAATACATCTTTTACATCACCACTAAATACTCCACCTTGTATTGCTGCACCAACTGCTACAACTTCATCGGGATTAACTTCTTTTGAAGGTTTCTTGCCGAAATATTCTTCAACAACTTTTTGTACAGCTGGTATTCTTGTTGAGCCACCAACTAAAATAACATCATTTAAATCTGAGACAGACATTCCTGCATCTTTTATAGCTTTTTTACAAGGCTCTAAACATCTTTGAATTAATGA
>MDTB01046893.1_pt1 | contig 13612 bp, 16 predicted proteins | sample 811161 | NCBI WGS metagenome assembly MDTB01 (sample SAMN05326650, study PRJNA326480) | marine metagenome | isolation source: seawater | place: Mediterranean Sea | collected 2009
CAATCTCTTGCGGACTGTCAAATGGGAGTTTGAGAACTTTCTTAAAGTAAGTCTCCAAGCTTTTCTGGTTCACAGGCTTGTTTGCCAGCTGCATGAGAATTTCTTCAACATCTTTCATCCCTGCATAAGCTTGCATTGTCACGTCCTGCACCAAGTCCAGAGCGTCTCGCATTCCACTGCGATGCCTAATCTTAATCCCATATGCTCTAGCGTCACGTCCAATGGCGCTCATCTGGTTCTTGCACCAAAGTCTAATCGCTGTTGGGAAAATCTGGATAGGCGTTTGCCCGTCAAACCCCCAGCTGAAAGCCAGGTATGGCAAAATAGGATCATTCGGCAATGCAAACAAAGGTTGCTGCGCCATGCGCACCATCAACATGCAGCGAGCGCCTCCCCTAAATTGGGTGTAGGACTCAAACATCGCCTGACCACTTTCAACAAATGGAGTGATCCAATTCAAGGTTTCCTCATTCTCCAGAATATTAAATCTTGGAGTTACCATTCCAAGGTGCCTTCCGTTGGTCACGTTCTTTAAGACCGTATTATTAAAAAACTGCTCCCCAGTCTCCTCGTCTACCAGCTTCACTCTCTTTACTGGGAAATTCACATTTTCATTTGCCTTCAGCTCAGCTATGGAAGTTCCTACATCCAACCCGTCCAGTGAGCAATTGCCCCAAGGCTTCTTGTCACTCTTGGACAGTTCATCAAAAAAGGCGTTTGCCTCATCTGAGGCTTGGAGAGAAATATCTCCATTTTGCATCTCACTTAGTCTGTTCACTTTCGCTGTCCCTACTGCTTCCATTTCAACCTTTATGGTTTGGGTTCTACTGGAACCTCCGAAACTTTATTGTCTCAGACGTTCCATAAGAACCCCACTCATGTGGGGTGTTATAATTTAAATTCTTGCCCAATCATCCATGTCTTCGTCCCATATATACTCAATGTTGTTAATGGAGTGATTCACTGGCGCCACCCCCTTCAAATAACCTGTTCTCACCAGCTTAGACCTCCACTTCTCAACCTCTGCCAAGCTAATGTTGCGGATTACCATTATGCTAAATCTCATTGTGTAAGTTTCCATTTCGCTTCCTTCTAGTGGTTTGGGTTTTTCTGCCTGCTGCCTAATGCAACTGTATATATTATATAAACAGAGTGTGAAAATAGCAACAACTCAATTCAATTAAACAGTGTTTTTATGACAAAAAATATTAAGTAAAAAAGTGTCCCGGCGGGACGGTCCCAATCCCGCAGGGATGATTTATAGCTAGATTCTATGCACCATGGAGAGCTAAATCTGTGTCAAGGGAATTTGTCTCTTTTCATTTGTAACATAAGGACATAGTCGATGATCATTTGCATAGATACATAGACATGATCTGAGAGCATTTTCCACTTTTCATAAACCTTATTCTCTGGAGTAAATGAAACGATTTTATTCGCAACATTCTTGGCTGGATTCCTTTTGAAAGTTGAAGCTGGCCCGAAATATTGGTCAACATCCTCCTTGCTGCAATTCATAATCAACTCAGACAGATAGTCCTTGCGAGTCACTCTGGTCGCTGCCATCACTCCTTCAATGTAGGCTTTTTGTTCATTGTTCAAAACAATGCTGGTGCATTTATACTGCTTCTTTCTGGTTGCAGGCTCTAAGAGTTTTGCGATCTGCTTTGAAGCAATCTGCTTCTGCATAAGGTTGTCAGGGAACATTTTAACAAACTCTTCATAAATGGAGTCTTCAATAGTTACACTTGCCATAGCCTTCTTTTAATAAGGTGTGAATGAGAGGTGATTCAAGTTGAGCCATATATCTATTATAAACATATTGCTCACTGAGTCAAACGTCATTGACTTCACATGGTGTGTAAAGTAGATTCCTATCAAATCCAACCCAATTCCAGAAAATCCTCATGCGGAACATGAAAATCATTAGTAAGAAAACTGCAGAAAGAATGCTGGCGTGCCAGCACCTCCAACTAGGGAGAAAATTCACAGATGAGGAATCAGGCTTTGAGTTTCAGGTGGTCACCTCACCGAAAACGGAGGAATCCTACCAATATCTGGTAAAAATTAAGAGGGAATCAAATAGTTTTTAATGCCAGGGAAAATGTTTAGAAACATTCATGAGATTTTTTCTTCCACCATTCAAGGTGAAGGCTCAAACGCAGGTAGATTGTGTAGTTTCCTGCGTCTCTACGGTTGCCCTGTTGGGTGTACTTTTTGTGATACTGGATATTCAAAACAGGACGGCCATGGCAAGAACATTCAAAAATTCAATTTAACCAACAAGGAGCTTGCAGAACAACTGGCTGAAAACTTTGTTGTCATTAGTGGTGGAGAGCCAGCCTCTCATCCGCAGTTCATGGAGATTATCAATTTTTTACTTCTACTGAATAAGACTGTTGCTATTGAAACAAGTGGTACTCGTTTTTTCAAAATTGAGGACAAGCGTGTCTGGGTTACAGTCAGCCCTAAGATCCACATGGCGCCCAGTAGATATAAGGAAACCAGCTACCTGATGTGGGCTGTTGCAGATGAACTAAAATTTGTGATTGAAGATAAAGAAAGTTGGGATTTTTATTCTCAAGAAGTTGTCAAATTTCATTCAACTCAGAAAAACATTCCAATCTATTTACAGCCAGAATGGTCTGTTAAAGACAAGGGACTCCCAGTGATACTCGACATAATTCGAAGATACCCATTTATTAAATTGTCAGTACAAACTCACAAATACCTAGGATTGGATTGATGGTTGATTTTACGGGCAGGCGTTTCACAAAGCTTCTAGTCCTTGAGCGAGTAAAGAAACCAGATAGCAGCCATGTCTTTTGGCGTTGCCAATGTGATTGTGGGAATTTCCGAGTTGTTCGAAATTCAGAACTTTATGAAGGGACTACTAGACATTGTGGTTGCCAGCCAAGGAGACAGCATCGATATACGCCAGCAGTAAGAGCCTTATGACAGAAGATGAAGAGTTAAGCATCTACCACTACACCTGTACCAAGCAATATTACAATCTGCCTTGTGCTCATCGTCAGCATGCTCATCAAGGGGCTTGTAGCTTTATTCATGGATACTCCAGAAGCTTTAAATTCTATTTTGCCTGCAAAGAATTAGATGAAAATCACTTTGTCTTTGATTTTGGGAAATTGCGCGAACTCAAAGATGAACTTGAATTCATGTGTGATCACACACTGTTGATTAATGAAGAGGATCCAGAGCTTAAACTTTTTCAAGATATGAACAAAAAGGGGTTATGCCGTCTGCGGATCGTTAAGAATTGTGGAGCAGAAGGGATGGCTAAATATTTTTTAGATTTTGCAGACGAACTTGTGATGCGAAAAAGCGACGGCCGAGCATGGTGTTACAAGGTAACCCAATGGGAAAATGATAAAAACAGTGGAGCAGCCGAAAGGGGTTATGCACTTTCAACAGAAAAAATCACATGAAAATTTAGAACAATCACAAGCAGACAGATTGCTTGAAATTGTGAAGATTAAAGAACTCAAAAGTAAAACGGAGCTCGCAAAAGGACTGGGCGTCTATCTCTCTGCAATTACCAATATCCGAGCAAGAGGCACTGTCGCAACTCCAATGGCGTTGGCGGCTCAAGCCGTTTTTGGAGTAAGTGCAGAATGGATAATTAATGGGAAAGGGCCTGTGATGCATGAAAGAAAATTAGAGGACATTGCCTCAGACTTGTTGTTAGCGATTGGCGAAAACACAGAGCGTGAAGGATTGCGAGAAACTCCAAAGCGGATGTGCAAGGCATGGAAAGACTTCTTTGTAGGTTACGAGCAGAACCCCAAAGAAATACTCAACAAGGTTTTTGAAGAGGTTGGCGGATATGACGAGATTGTTTTGCTGAAGAATATTCGCGTTGAAAGCCATTGCGAACATCATTTTGTTCCCATCATTGGACATGCTCATGTGGCTTACTTGCCCAATAAGCGAGTCGTTGGAATTTCAAAACTGGCCCGGGTAGTTGAAGCCTACAGTAAACGGCTTCAGGTGCAGGAACGCCTTACCCAAGAAATAGCGGATTGCATCACGGAAGTACTCGATCCCCAAGGTGTTGCTGTTGTTATTAGTTCAACTCATCACTGCATGACTACAAGAGGCGTGCGCATGGTGGGTGCCAACATGGTCACAAGCTCAATGTCAGGTGCTTTTAGAAACTCAGAGACTAGACAAGAGCTCTTCCAAATGATTAACGGAGACAACTTATGAAAATCGCTGTCTTGAACTCTGGAGGGTTGGACAGTTTAATCCTTTCACATTATGCGAATATTACACGCCCTGACGCTGAAATTGTTGAGTGCTTCTACAATATAGGCCAAGAGAGCATCCAAGCAGAAGAGTTTGCAGTCATTCAACATATGAAAGCAACCTCCGCTAAAGTCCAACGAAGAAAAGTTGATTGGCTGAATGATGAAATTCAACCAATGGAGTTTGATAAACAGACAGGTCCTGTTCATATCCCTGCACGGAATGCCGTTTTTCTACTACTTGCAGCAGCTCAAGAACTTCCCGATGAGGTTTGGCTAGGTGCCAATTACTCTGAGTTTCAAGGAGTTGAGAAAGCAGACAAAAGCTGGCCCTTTGTAAAAATTATGAATGGGCTTTTGCAGTATACGCTTACTCATTACAAAAACCCTCCACCCCAAGTTAGAGTGCCTTTTGTTGAAGATAAGCTAACCAAAAGAGATGCAGTCCAATGGGCTATAGAACAAGGGATGGATGAAGAAAGGCTTATTAATGCTACCAGCTGCTGGCATGAGGGTTGGTGCGGCAATTGTTGGCAGTGCGTTCGCAGTTGGTGCATTTTTTACTGGCTAGGCCTCGAGGACGGGATGGAAAAATTCAAGATCCACCCAATGAACTCACCAAAGATGAAACCTGTTATCGCTCAATGGCTCAAGGAAGGTACTAATCATTACTATGAAGTTGAACATGAGATGCTAGAGCCCATTCAATTGTGGATGAGAAAAAACAATATCCCCTTAGATCACTTTAGCTGATTTGCACTTATTCATGGCGGGACATATTCGGCCTCATTATCGGCCTTATATTAATAATCGGCTTGAAAGCTTTTTTGATCAAAAAGAACCAGACATGACATTCAAACGCTATCTTTTTGATAGTGGAGGCTATGTCGCAAGAAGAAGGAATATAAAAATCAGCGTCAAGGAATACGCCGATTGTTTGAATAGATTTAAGGTGCCTGTTGGATTTAATCTGGACACCAATGATGTTGAAGAAAGTCTAAGGAACCAAGCCTTTTTGGAAGGTGCTTGTAAGCATACTTACATCATTCCCGTTTATCACGGCTCAGATTATTACAGTGAATATCGAGATCTGATTGATGACTTTGTGAAACGCTATCAATTTATCGCTGTTGGTGGAATCGCTGGAGGTTTTTTCGCTCATGCCATTCAAGATGAATTTTTTAAACACGTTTTTCGAAGGACAAGAGATCAAGTCAAGGTTCATGCGCTTGGTGTCACTAGAGAACAGACATTAAAAACATTCCCGTTCTTTTGTTGCGATAGCACCAGCTGGCAAGGACCTGGGCGATATGGGAATGGGAGGGCGGTCAAAACCTCAAGGAAGTTGAGTTTCTATAATAAGAAATTGCACTACACAATGAAAATCATCGAAGAGATGAAGTGGTTTAACAAGTTAGAGTCTGACATCACATCCCTTTGGGAAAGACGTGGTGTTGTTTGGAAAGATGATGTCTGGGGAATACATGAAATCAAAAACTGAAATTATGTGGCTTAACACGGATGAAGTGTCCACCTGTGATTGGAACTATAAGCACGTCGGCAGTGACGAAGAAATGGAGAAACTAAAAAACAGCATCTCCAGAGACCACTCTAGTGGAGTATTGCCTGTCCGTGTGATTGATGAAAATGGACAACGCAGGTTTGAAGTTATTGATGGGAATCATCGTTTAAGAGCTATCAAGGAACTTGGCTGGCAACAAGTGCAGGTTGAAAACTTTGGCGAGATTAGCAAAGCGGACGCGATTACTATTGCAAGGCGTAGAAATGAAGAATGGTTTGATACCGACCCAGCTGCTTATGCGACATTGCTCAGAGATGAAGTCCTGCCAATTTATTCAATGGAGGAACTGGAAAACTTTATGCCTGAGAGCATAGACCAAATGAAGGCAATGGTAGAAAGTCTAGATTTTGACTTTGATTCAATGGGAGAGGATACCGCACCTTCAGAGCTAGACAATTTTAGAAAGTGGACAATCCGTTGTGAAGAGTCAGCCAGTGAAGATTTTGAGGAAGCTCTCTTCAGGCTAGTTAATGAATATGAAGAAGCTCAGATCACGTAGACAGGCACTATGGCTATTTCTCAATATGAACTAATGATAGAACCTTACTTGGGAGAAATCACGACACTGGTGGCAGCAGGATATACTGAAGGGCATATTGCGAAATACTATGGGATTCACCCACTCACTTTAACAAGTTACAAGAAAAAACACCCACTGCTCAAACAAGCCATTCTAGATGGGAAACGCAAAATACTGCCAGCAATTGTCGATGGGCTTATCCGTCGTGCAAAGGGTTACGAAGTTGAAGAAAGGACTGTCGATGTTACACAAGACCCAGCATCTAGGCGTGTCGTGCGCCAACGGACCAAGATTACTAAAAGACACATTCCCCCAGACATAGCCGCAGCCAAGCTTTGGCTAGAAAAAAGGCACCCAGAACAATGGGGTGACGGCTCTACTCTGACCTCAGATCAAAAGATTCAAATCATCAAAACTATCTATAGACAACGAGATGAAAAAAGTTGGACAGCTACAAAGACAGCCAGAGAACTTGAGAAGTTTGGTGTCAGTCTACCTGAGAGTTTGAAAATAGAATTAAGACATGAATTGGAGACAGTTGGAGGTGAAAACCTGCCAACGCCAATCCTTGAAATACTTTATGAAGACGATACTAGGGAAGAGCTTGGTAATTGAGCCGGATCAATATTTTAAAGCATCAATATAAGGCAATAAAGAGCAAGAAACAGGAAGTCTTTTTAGCAGGAGGTGTGGGCGCAGGTAAAACGCTTGTTGGAAGTGTCTGGATCCTTGGCAAAGTACAAAACACTCCAAAAGATGTCTATGGGTTGATCGTATCAAATACCTATAACCAATTGTATGACACAACAATCCGAGCGGTCTATGAACAAGTTCACAATATTGGTATCATCATCAAGCCACCTGATATCCCAAGAGGCCGTGGTCCAGCTGATATTTTTATATGGAATGGCAGTGCTTGGATTCGCATTTTACTTCGCAGTTTGGACCATTATGAAAGACTTTCTGGATTAGAGGTAGGCTGGTATTGGGCGGATGAAGTTTGGCAAACAAAAAGAGAAGCTATTGATATTTTGAACGCCCGTCTACGTGACTATCGAATGCCTCTACGGCAAGCCTTATTCACAACAACCTTGGATGATCCGTCCACTTGGATGTATGAGCGTTTCGTAGAAAATTATGATGAAGAGCTGCAAGAGTGTATTTATGCCAAAACCGAAGACAACAAATATCTGCCTGACGGTTATGTTGACACGCTAAAAAGAACCTACAGTGAAATGACCTTCAAACGCATGGTACTTGCGGAGTGGGTCACCCTAGATACTGAAAAAATTTACACCAGTTTTTCACGTGATGAAAATATAAAGGATATAGAGCTAGACCGATCGTTGCCACTGATGTGGAGTCATGACTTTAACATTGGGCATGGCAAACCAATGAGCAGTTGCATTTTACAGTATCACAGATCCAGTCAGTCATTTGCTGTGATTGATGAGATCATTCTAGAACGAAGTGACACCAACGATGCAGTGCATGAATTTCAACAAAAATTTCCAGAACATCCAACAGGAGTTGTTATCTATGGAGATGCTTCGGGTAATGCTCGAGATACCCGTAGCAGGATGACTGATTATGAAATACTTCGCAGGGCTGGGTACTCAAACCAAAAAGTACCAAGATCCAATCCCAGCATTCGAGAAAGGCATAACATTGTGAACGCCTTGCTCAAAAATGCGAATAAGGAAATCAAAGTTTATATCCATTCTAGGTGCAAGACACTGATCAAGGGACTTGAGACAGTGCATCTTCGGAGAGGGGCAAGTTACCTAGAAGATGATAGCCAACGAGAACAGCACGTCACAACGGCGTTGGGCTACTGTCTTTGTGTTGAAAATCCAAACCGCCCATCTCAGGTCCACCAGTTCAGAGCAGGAGGGATATGAAAAGTTATGAAGAGAGTCATCAAGAATATAAGGTCTTATTGCAACTTTGGCAGAGGTGCCGACATCTCTATCAAGGAGAGGATGCAGTAAAACGAAACGCCTATGCACAAGCCTATTTACCAAAGCCTAATGACATGAAGGACTGGGCTTACAACTCATATGTCAGCCGCGCTTCATTGCCAGGAATCTTTGAAAGTACAATCAATGGCAGGCTTGGAGATATTTTCCGTAAGCCTCCTATTCTCAAAGCCCCCGACAATGTGATGGAGTGGGTTCAAAAAGGAGTTAATCGCTATGACGAAGGCTTAGACATTATCGCAACTCGTATTCTACGTGAGATTATGATTACTGGAAGAGTTGCCGCAGTTCTTGATTTTGATGAAGATCGTGACAGCCACGTCATTAGTCTTTATGGAGCAGAAGACATTATCAATTGGAATGAGGACCGAGAAACACTGTCAATCACAGTGAGGGAATTTGAATATGATGACGAGAGTCACAAAATCCAAATCTTGTATGAAATGTCAATGGTTGATGGGTACTTTGAAGTCAACGTCCATCGACAAGTTAATGAAGGGAAATGGGAAACTACAAAACGTGAACCAACAATGGGTGGCCGTAAGTTGGATTTCTTCCCTGTCGTAGTTGTGAACTCTGAGAAATTAGGGTTGGAGTGCAATGACCCGCCAATGCTGAGTTTGTCTAATCTGCTGCTCTCCTTTTTTAGAAACTCTGCAGACTATGAACAAGGTCTGCACGCCATTGGAGTGCCTACGCCTATTGTATCCGGCATTCGAAAAGAAGATGCAAAGTTCAGCCTAGGTCCATATACGCCAATGGTTCTGGAACCTCCAGATGCCAAGGGGTACTACCTTGAGTTTGGCGGAGCTGGGATGAATCACCTTAAAGAGGCAATGGAAGAGAAACTTACTCAAGCTCTAATGATGGGAGCAAGGCTTCTTCAGCCACGCAGACAGGTTGAAAGTGCAGAAGCTGCAAGAACAAGAATGGGCGCTGAGACAAGTTTACTAAACAACCTAACAAGAGTCACAGAAGCTGGGGTCGAGATATTACTTAAGATGTGGATCTTTTGGCAGACCAACATAAGTGTTGAAACATTGACTCAGGAAATTACCTATGAACTGAACAGAGATTATATTGAAGAAAAGTTTGATCCCAATGTTCTCAAGATCATTAATGAGTCTGAACTCGCAGGCCTAATCAGCCCACAAGTCTGTTTTGAGTTGCGAAAAAAGTTTGAGGTGTATCCTGCTGGAATGTCGTTTGAGGAAGAAAAAGACATGTTAGAAACAACGAATTCCTTGACGGCAGTATAGTGGCCAGCTGGGCAGAACTTATTGAAGACAAAGTTTTTAGTGAAGCAGCCGACCTTGCCAAACTTGAAGCAAGTGTAGTCAAGAGCACTCTTAGGCCATTGTTTTTGGAGGCACGTCAAGAGATGTCTCAAAAGCTGATTGAAGAGTGGGAACTTCTCAGCCTCCAAGACAGAGGTCGAGTGAGGTCATTTATAATCACATTGACGGACTTGCTTGAACAATCTGCACTTGAGCCTATAGAGAGAAGTGTCCGCCCAGTTTTAGAAAATCTTGCGGCTGGGACCTACGCCCAGAGTGCAATGGAAATCAATACAGTACTCCAAGTCCAACTTCTCAGTACCACAGCACCACCCAATTTCTTTGCAAAGGTGGCAGACCGCGCCTTGATTGAGAATCAGCCACTACTCACTTCAGCAAGAGCCGATGGAAGTCCAAGTTGGTGGATGAGCCTACGAAAGTCTGAAAGGACCCGATTAGCCAGAGAAATTCGCAAAAGTCTTATCCTTGGGGAGAGTACTCAACAGGCAACCCAAAGATTTACAAGCAAGTCAGGAGTTCTAGGTGTCAGCAGCAGAAATGCTGAAAGCGTTGTTCGAACAAGCATCCATTCAGTAACAAATGCAGCAAGAGCAGAATTCTATGAAGACAACCAAGATGTCATTGATGGGGTTGAAAGTATAGGCACTCTGGACTCCAGGACTACTATTGTGTGCAGGGCATATGACGGTCTTAAATGGAGCCTCCCAGATTACAAGCCAATTGGAGGACATAACAAAACCCATCTGCCTCCACCAAGACATTTCCGTTGTCGAAGTGTTTTAATCCCTGTCCTTTCTGGGTTGGACGCTATTGACAAGAAAGTTCGCGAGATGGGGATGGAATTAGAACCCACTATCCGTGCGGCAGCAGATGGGCCAAGAGAGCGAAGAAGTATCAAAGGAGATATGAACGGGTGGCTACGTTCACAAAGTGAAAACAAGCAGAACCAAATGTTGGGCATTAAAAGGGCCGAGCTATGGAGAAGTCGAAAAATTGGACTCAGAGAACTAGTTGATTCTCAGGGTGAAGTTTTGCCAATTGAAAGTCTAGAAGCCAAAGCGCTTCAACGTTCATTACCAAACTAAAAGGTGACAATGCTGAAAAGTTCGTATGAAAATCTGGAACAAATCCCAGAGGCTTTAAAAGAACACTATGAGCTAAATGAAGGAAGTGGTCAGTACGTTCTCGCGGTGGACTCTGATTCTCAGAAAGAGATTAAAAAGAAAGTCAAAGAATTTAGAGATCACAATATTGAACTTCAAAAAAAGATCTCTGAGGTTGAAGAAAAGTTTAGACCTTTTGAGGCTCTGAATCTGGATGAGGTCCAAGAGGCATTAAAAGCAAGGCAGCAAGTGCAAGAAGCTGAACTACTTCACCGAACAGATGTTGAAAAGCATATTCAACAAAAGATTGAGGCAGAACGAAACAAGTATGAAAAAGAGGTGTCAGAAGCAAAAGAGTCAGCATCTCAAGCAAAGGTACAACTGGAGACCATGCAGATTGAGAAGTGGGTAACTACTGCATTGAACAGGGTTGGACAGCTGCAGAAAGGCGCATTAGAAGACGTTTTACGCAGAGCAAGGTTAGAGATTGAAGTGAAGGAAGGTGAGCTTGTTGAGCGAAGTACAGGGCTTAAAATTGATCCAGCAGAATGGGCGTCAGCATTAATGAAGGATTGTAGTTTTTTCTTTGTACCCAATTCCGGTATTGGATCAAGAGGTTCTAATAACAAGGACATTCAAAAGAATCCTTGGAGTAAGGATAATGTAAACCTCACAGAGCAAGGCAGAATCTTTAAAGAAAATCCAGAGCTTGCAAAACAAATGGCAGCATCAGCTGGAGCTTCTTTATGAACTACGCTTGTCTGCTGAAATGTGGAGGTGAATACAATGAAGCTCATGTCCGACGCCTATTCTATCAAGTTAAACGAGCAGATCCTGAGTATGAGAATTTCTATGTTTTTACAGACTCAACTGAAGCTTCAGAATTGCCAGGTGTAGTTATCCCATTAGAAGAGGGGCTCAGTAGATGGTGGGGCAAACTTCAAATATTGAACAGGTCTGATCTTGGGCGAGTATGCTATCTAGATTTAGATCTCAACATTCCTGAGCCGCTGGATTGGCTTGCAGAGTATCCAACCAATAATGGTGAATTTTGGGCGCAAGAAGATGAGTATCAAGGGAAGGCCGTTGGCAATCTATGCTCTTCAACAATGCTCTGGGAAGGTTGTCATTATACTTTTGGGATGCAGTGGGCAAAGACGGAGATTCAAAAATATGAACGTGATAAGGAGACAGGGGTTCCGCCTTTCCATGCAGATCAAGGTTATATTCAATATATCTTAGCATCATACAAATTATTCCCACTGGAAATCTTTGCAAATTATCCCTTCAACTTAGATCAGCGTTGGGTAAATGCAAAAATTCATTTTTACCCTAGAATCCGTCCTTGGCATGTCAAGAATCATGACTGGCCTAACAAAGAGGCAGAAATGGATTTGTATAATCATGTCTGGGTTCCAGATAAAACAGGAACTCCTGCAACCATAGGATGGGCAAACTCATGAACCAGTTTGACTTATCCGTTTGCGCTGAAATGCTTTGGCCTAAAAAAGATATATACTGGCGAATTTCATTTCTGCGAGAAATGGGGTTTGGAGTCGGCTTGTGGAACGTTGAACCAGAATCTGTCTCAAAGTACCAAGCAACGAAAGCTAATTTTACCATCATGAATGGATACACAAGTGGCTGTCTAAGTGATTTCGGAGGTTCACATCAACTATTATTAAGTATTGAAAATATGATTGACACAGCCAAACGCCTTGAAGTCAACCTGTTGAACCTGCATGGGACAGGGTTAGATGATTGCGGACTGCCTGTTATCAAGTACAACCTCCCAGAAACTCCTAAGATGTGGATTCAAGCAGTAGACACCCTGAAAAGGATCTGTGACCTTGCTGATAGAGAAGATGTCTATTTTTGCTTAGAAAATCTAAACACGGCATATGACCACCCGAATGTTCCTTTTGCAGAAGCATCCAAAACCTACGAACTATGTGAAGCAGTAGACCACCCTCGACTTAAAATGAATCTTGATCTGTATCACATGCAGATTGGCGAAGGAGACCTTCTAAGAAATACCATGCGATTTGAGCGACAGATTGGTGAAATTCAAGTGGCGAATGTACCTGGGCGGTTGGACCCTGTGAACGGAGAAATTGACTATAAGTTTATAGCAAAAAAACTTCATGAAGATGGATACCGAGGCAATATCACCATGGAAGCTTATACTGCCCCAGATGGAGAAGAACAGGCTCTTTGGAACTTTCGTAAGATATTCACAATAAAGGCGACACAGGAGGAATATGCCAGTACCACCACAGAACGTCCAGAAAGCAGCAAGGCGAGCAAAAAAGCTTAAAGCTGAAGGGAAGGCCAAAGGCGCAGGCACTCCCGTAGGTTGGACAAGAGCAAGCCAACTAGCTAGTGGCGAGAACGTCAGTATGAACACCGTCAAACGAATGTATTCATATTTGGCGCGTCATGAAGTGGATAAGAAAGGAAAAAACTTTGGCAGTCAAGCAAAGCCTAGCAAGGGCTATGTGATGTGGCTTGCATGGGGTGGGGACCCAGCCTTCTCATGGAGCAGAAAGCTGGTTAATCAAGCAAAAAAGAAAAGTAAAAAATGAGTCATTCCGTGATCATTCCGTGACTCCAAAAACCCCACAGGCCAGATTCTAACTAGCCTTGGGGAAATTGAATATTCGTCATTCCGTGATCATTCCGTGATCATTTCGTGACTCAGATGGTTGCCATTCACATGAATAAGTGCTGGACCCAATAACGTAGTATTGGTCATTCACAACGGTGTGAATTTGCTGGGTAGCTTCAATAGCCTTCTGAAAAAACCGTAAATCAGTTGGTTTCAGCTTCCTCATTTTCACAATCAGGTCATCCAACACTGCTGGG
>MDTB01150352.1_pt1 | contig 13612 bp, 13 predicted proteins | sample 811161 | NCBI WGS metagenome assembly MDTB01 (sample SAMN05326650, study PRJNA326480) | marine metagenome | isolation source: seawater | place: Mediterranean Sea | collected 2009
ACAGCATTAAATAAAATTTTAAAAGACATAATTGTAAAATTTCATCAAATGGATGGTAAAGATTCAATTTATGTACCCGGATGGGATTGCCATGGTTTACCAATCGAATGGAAAATTGAGGAGCAATATAAAAAAAATAAAAAAAATAAAAATGAAGTCCCAGTAGTAGAATTTAGAAAAGAATGTAGATCCTTTGCTGCAAAATGGATTGAAATACATAAAAGTCAATTTAAGAGACTAGGTGTAGTTGGTGATTGGGACAATTATTATTCAACAATGAGTTTTGATGCTGAGGCACAAATTGTTAGAGAGCTAGGTAAGTTTTTAAAAGAAGGAAGTCTTTACAAAGGATTTAAACCTGTTCTTTGGTCAACAGTTGAAAAAACTGCTTTAGCAGACGCAGAGGTTGAATATCAAGATCATAAATCTGATACAATTTATACATCATTTCAAGTTAAACATTCAGAGATAGAAGATATAATTGGATCAGATATTGTAATTTGGACAACAACGCCTTGGACAATTCCTGCAAATAAAGCTTTAGCGTACAATGAATCTTTAGATTATGTTTTAGTAGAAATTAATGATGATGGTGATTTTAAAAATAGAAAAATAGTCATAGCAGATGCTTTGTTAGAAAATGTTATTAAAGAATGTGAAATTAAAAATTATAATAAAATTAAATCATTTAAAGGAAAAGAATTTAAAAATACTATCTGCAAACATCCATTTATTCAGCTAGGATATGATCATGATATTCCAATGTTGGAGGCAAGATTTGTTACTACTGAGCAAGGTACAGGAATTGTTCACTGTGCACCTAGCCATGGTCCTGATGATTTTAATCTATGTTTAAATAATGGAATGAAAGCTATAGAAACAGTTGATGGTGATGGAAAATATACCAATAATGTAAAATTATTTGAAGGAATTCATATTTTTAAGGCTAATCCGATTGTAATTGAAAAATTAAAGGAACAAAAAAATCTCTTAGCTAACGGAGAATTAGTCCATTCCTATCCTCATTCATGGAGATCAAAAGCACCTTTGGTTCACAGAGCTACACCACAATGGTTTATATCTATGGAAAGTCACAATTTAAGAGATAAGGCTCTCAAAGCTATTGATGAAACTACTTTTTACCCAAGCAAAGGTAAAGAAAGATTAAAATCAATGATAGAAACTAGGCCTGACTGGTGTGTATCAAGGCAAAGAGTTTGGGGTGTACCTCTTCCAATTTTTATAAATAAAAAAACAAAAGAAATTTTAATAGATGATGAAGTAAATGAAAATATAGCCTCGATATACGAAAAAGAAGGATCTGATTGTTGGTTTTCAGATGATCCTCAAAGATTTTTAGGAAGTAGATACAAAGCGGAAGAATTTGAAAAACTTAGCGATATCGTGGAGGTATGGTTTGATAGTGGTTCAACTCATTCTTTTGTTTTAGAAAAAAGAGAAGACTTAAAATGGCCAGCCTCAATGTACCTTGAGGGATCAGATCAACACCGGGGGTGGTTTCATTCTTCTTTATTAGAGTCATGTGGAACAAGAGGAAGAGCTCCTTTTGATTCCATTTTATCTCATGGTTTTGTTGTAGACGGTAAAGGTTTAAAAATGTCAAAATCTTTGGGTAATGTTATTGCACCTGAAGATATTTTAAAAAAATATGGAGCAGATATCTTAAGAATTTGGGTGGCTTCATCAAATTATTCAGAAGATTTGAGGATTGATTATGCTATTTTAGATCAACATGCAGATTCATACAGAAAAATAAGAAATACTTTTAGGTATTTGCTTGGGAATCTTAATGATAATTTTGAATATATAGATTTAGAAAAATTAGATTTAAAAGAACTTCCTGAATTAGAGCAATTTATTTTAAATAAAATTTATATATTAAACAATAATTTTCAAAATTATTTTAAAAATTATGATTTTCATAATTTATATAAAGATCTTTTAAATTTCTGCACCGTTGATCTTTCAGCATTTTATTTTGATATTCGTAAGGATACTTTATATTGTGATGATTTAGACTCAAAGAAAAGAAAATCTACAATAACAACATTAAATATTATTTTAAATTCTTTACTCAAATGGTTTGCTCCGATTTTATCTTTTACAACTGAAGAAATTTACAGGTTAATTTTAAAAAATAAAAAGAGTATCCATTTAGAAACATTTCAAAAATTTCCAGAAGATTTTCAAAATGAGAAATTAAATCAAAAATGGATAGAGTTAATTAAAATTAGAAACTTATGTAATATTAGTATTGAAGAAAAAAGAGCGAGCAAAGAGATTGGATCTAGTTTGGAAGCTGAAATCACGATACATCTTAATACAAAGTTAAAAGAACTTACTAATAATATAGATTTTGCAGAGCTTTGCATCACTTCAAAAGCAGAAATTATATATGGGGAAAATTTAGAAACAAAAGTTGATACCAATAAATCAAAAGGATCAAAGTGTTCTTTATGTTGGAAAATTAAGGAAGAATCTTGTGGTAGAGAACTTTGTCCTAAAAATTTTTAATAGTGTTAAAAAATTTTTTTAAAAATCATTTTTTTGAATTGATAGTCTTATCATTCATTTTCTTGTCAGATAGATTTTCTAAAATTTATATAATTCATTTAGATAAAATAAGTAAAACTTCCGAGATCTACATGTCAAAATTTTTAAATATTCATTTAATTTGGAATGAGGGAATTGCTTTTGGTCTTTTTTCTTTTCAAAAAATCAACTTATATAATTTTTTAACATTTATAATAATAATAGTTATTTTAATAATAATTTTTATGACCTTTAAAAGCAAAGGGTTAAAAAAATATTCTTTTCTAATGATATTGGGTGGAGCAATTGGCAATGTTTTTGATAGAATAATTTACAATGCTGTTCCAGATTTTATTGATTTTCACATTGGAGAATTTCATTGGTTTATATTTAACATTGCAGACGTATTTATAAGTTTGGGTATTATTTTTATGATATTTTTAGAATTAATTGATAATAATGACACTAGTAAAGTTAAAAAAATATGAAATTTTTAAATGTTTTTATGTTATTAGTTTTATTTTGTAATCTCTCATATTGTGGGAGTGCAAAAAAAGCCTTTTCTAATCAAAAAAAAAATAGTAGCGATGAATTTTTAGTGGAGAAAAAATCTCCACTTGTGATGCCCCCAGATTATGGTGAGCTTCCTAACCCAGATCAGAACATTGATAAATCTGAAAATAACAATGAAAAAATTAAACAGCTGTTTTCAACTGAAAATAAAGATAGTGAGGGGGAAGAAAAACAAAGTTTAGATATTGAGGAAGATATTTTAAAAAAAATTAAAAAAAATAATGCTAACAAGTAGTATTAAGTTTACAAATTTTAAATCAAAAAAAAAAAATAAAAAAATTAAATTAAAATTAAATACGATTTTAAAAAAAAATAATCATGTAATTCAATCTTTAAGAAAAACCTACAAAGATAGCTTTAATTACAAGAATCTAAGTTCTTTAAACAAAAATTTTGATTATAGAATTATAGGTATGGGTGGATCAACTCTTGGTGCCCAAGCAATATATGATTTTCTAAAAAAAAAAATTAAAAAAAAATTCTTTTTTGTTGATAATCTTCAATCAAAGACAAAGTTATCAAATCATAGATCATTTAATAATTTAGTTATATCTAAGTCAGGAAACACAATTGAAACTATTGTAAATTTTAACACCTTAATTAAAAAAGAAGATAAAAATCTAATTATAACAGAGAATAAAAATAGTTATTTAAAACAACTAGCTAATAAACTCCAATGCGAAGTAATTGATCATAATAATTACATTGGTGGAAGATATTCTGTTTTATCTGAAGTAGGAATGCTACCGTCAGAATTGATGGGTCTAAAGCCAGGAAATTTTAGACAATTAAACAACCTTGTTAAAAATAAAAAATATATGGAGGAATTAATAAGAAACGTTTCAAATATTATTTTTTATTTAAAAAATAAGAAGTTTAATTCTGTAATTATAAATTATGATGAGTCTTCCTCCAATCTGTTTAACTGGTATCAACAATTAGTAGCTGAAAGCTTAGGTAAAAAAAAGCTAGGTATTTTGCCAATAGTATCAAATATGCCTAAAGATAATCATAGTGTTATGCAGCTTTATTTGGATGGATTTAAAAATAATTTTTTTACATTTTTTTTTGTTAAAGAAAAAAATTCAATAAAAATTAATAACAAAACAATTTTACCAGATTATAAATATTTAAAAAATAAAGATATAAATCAAGTCATGTATGCTCAAAAGAAAGCAACGGAGAATGTATTTAGAAAAAAAAATATTCCTTTTAGAAGTTTTGAAATAAATAGGAGAGATGAAACTACTTTAGGAGAACTTTTTTGTTTCTTTATGCTTGAAACAATCTTAATTGGCAAATGTTTAAATCTAAATCCTTTTGATCAACCGGCAGTTGAACTTATTAAAAAGGAAACAAGGAAAATTTTAATTTAAGAAATATTACAAAATAATATTTTTGAAATACCATATTTTTTTTCTTCTAAAACTTTAATTTGATCAGGCAATGTATCAATTTGCCTTTTATGTCTATGAATAATAATTATACCACTAATTTTTAAAATTTTTTCATTAATTAAGCACGATAATATTTCATTTAAATCTTTTTCTTTGTAGGGTGGGTCTAAAAAAATAATATCAAATTGTTTATTAAATTCTTTTAAATTTAAATTATTAAAGATATTTTTTTCAATTATTGAATAATTTGAAGCTAACTTTAAGTTAGCTAGATTTTTTTTTAGTATGGGCAATATTTCTTTATAATTTTCAACAAAAGTTACAAATTTTGCCCCTCTCGATATGCATTCGATACCAAAAGAACCAGTACCAGAAAATAGGTCTAATATTTCTGAATTCTCAAAATTAATTTTAAATTTATTTGAATGTTTAATGATATTAAAAATCGACTCTTTAGTAAGGTCTTTTAACGGTCTGGTATTTAAATCTTTTGGTTCTAATATTTTTTTACCCTTAAATTTCCCTGAAATAATCCTCATTTATTAATTACTTTAAAACCGATATCTCTTCTATAAAAACCTTTATTCCAATCAAGTTTTTTTAAATTGTTATGGATATTTTGCCTTGCATTATTTAAATCATCTGAAAGTGAAATAAAATTCAATACTCTACCACCTATGGCAACAATATGATTTTCTTCTCTTTCAGTTCCAGCATGAAATAAATAATTATTTTCATTTAAAATTAATTTATCAAAATTGTTAATTTTAATATTTTTTTCATAATTATCTGGGTACCCTTTTGAACATAGAACTACACACATGCTTTGTTTTTCTTTCCAAATAATATTTTTTCCCTCCAGTTTTTGCTCAACACATGCTTCTACAATTTCTAAAAAGTCAGAGTTTAACTTTGGTAGTATTGTTTGACATTCTGGATCTCCCATTCTTACATTGTATTCAATCAGATATGGCTCATCATTTACAATCATTAGTCCGGCATATAAAAAACCTTTGTAATTTGTGCCTAATTCATCAAGACCTTTTAGTGTTGGTTTAATAATTTTATCTAATATTTTAATTTCTAATTCATCATTTATTAGTCGTGAAGGTGAATATGCTCCCATTCCACCTGTATTTTTGCCAGTATCACCTTCTCCAACACGTTTATGATCTTGAGCAGTACCAAAGTTTTTTATGGTTTTTCCATCACTTATAATGAAGTAGCTCATTTCTTCACCATTTAGAAACTCCTCAATTAATATATTTTTAGCTTTACCAAATTTTCCATTAAATATTTCTCCAACTGCAATATTAGCCTCTTCCATATTTTTAGATATGTATACACCTTTTCCGGCAGCAAGATTATCAGCTTTAACAACTATAGGGTAATTAACATTTTTTAAGAAATTTTTAGCATCTTCAATTTTATCAAAAATACCAAAATCTGCTGTTGGGATATTAAATTTTTTACAGAGATTTTTTGTAAATATTTTTGAACCTTCTAATTGTGAAGCAATTTTATTTGGGCCAAATACCTTTACTTCACGTTCTTCTAAAAAATCTACTATACCATCTACTAAAGGTTGTTCAGGTCCAACAATAACTAAATCAACTTCTTCTTTTTTTAAAAATTTGTAAACTTCATTAAAATTATTGGTGTTTATAATGATATTTTCAGCAACATCTTCAGTACCAGCGTTACCTGGTAAGCAGTAAATTTTTTTAATTTTTTTTGATTTGGATATTGTGTATGCCATTGCATGTTCTCTTCCACCACTTCCTAAAATTGCAATTTTCATATACTTATTTATATATCTAAAAAATGAAAAATAAATTAGCTAAATTAAAATACTTACCAAATAATTTTCAAATAATTGAATCTGGTGATTATGTGGAGTGTGCTATTTCAGGAAAAAAAATATTTCTTGAAAATTTAACTTATTGGAATGTTGAATTACAAGAGCCATATTATTCTTATATTGAGGCAAATAAAAAAAGAGAAGAATTAGAAATAGATTAAATTTACTTCCAACGATTGTGAGACCATATCCAGTGATCAGGTTTTTTTAGAATCATCTTCTCAAGAACTTTATTCAATTCATCAGTAATATATTGTATTGAGTTTTCGTTTGAAAAAATCAAAGGATTATCTATTTTTATTTTGTACTTAATATCTTTTTCTCTTTCTATGTAAACTGGCACTATAGGAATATTAAATTTTTTAACTAATTGCGCAGGTATTGAAGTTGTTAATGCTTTTTTATTAAAAAAATTTGACAAAATTCCTTCTGACACTCTCTGGTCAATCATTAAGGCCGTTGAAAAATTTTTTCTTTTTAATTTCACTAAATTTTTTAGCCCACCAACTCCTTTTTTGATCTGATTTTTGCAAATATATTTTTTTCTTATTTTTTCCATAATTTTATTTAAAAAAATATTATTTAATGGTCGATATATTGTGGCAAGATTAATACCTTTTTTTTCTAAATTCATTGCCATTAACTCAAAATTACTTAAATGACCTGAAATAAAAACTACTTGTTTTTTATTTTTTTTTAATTCATCTAAAATTTCTTCTCCTTCGATTGTAATATTTGATGCTAAATTTCCTGACCTAAAGTTTTTCATAAACATGTATTCAGCAAAAACTCTTCCATAATTATTCCACATGGAAGTTTCAATATTCTTTAAATTCTTTTCATTAATATTTGGAAATGCTCTTTTAATATTTGAATGGATAACTTTTTTAGATCTAAAATGTGGACCGATTTTTTCAAAAATTTTACCACTGAGTTTTGATGCAAAGTTAGCTCCTAAAATTTTGAAAATAAAAAAACTTGTAATAGCTAATAAATATTGAATAAAATATTTTATAAATTTCATATCTTAAATAATAGATTGTATCAACCTGTCCTCATTTAAAATTTTTAATTTAGACTTAATAAATTTAATATTTTCTAAGTTAAAATTTTTTAATCTTAAATAATCTTTTTCAGTTGTTATGATTTCGCAATTTAGTTCGCTGGATATTTTATAAATTTTTTCTATATCTTTTTTTTTATATTGATAATGATCAGGATACTCCAAATCATATACAACTTGAAGACCATTTTGTTTGGCAGTTGAAATAAAGGTTTGATGATTTCCTATACCCGAAAATGCAAAAAATTTATCTTTTTTATCAAACTCATTAAGATTTGTGATCATATATTCACCAATATTAATAGATATTTTTGGATTTATTTCTAAAATTTGATTTTTTATAATATCTAAATTTCTTGATACTCCATTGATAAATACATGATCATAATTTTTTAAGTTTTGAATACTTTCTCTCAATGGTCCAGCGGGTATTGTAAAACCATTTCCAATCCAGTTAATAGAATTGAAGCAAACAATTTTTGAACTATATTCAATATTATTATCTTGAAGACCATCGTCAAAAATTGCAATTTCATAATTTTCTTTTTCAGCTTTTGAAGCAGCAAGTGATCTTTTGCTCGATAAAAAAAGCTTACCTTTATTTTTCAATAAAGTCTGTTCATCTAACTGATCTTTATAAAATTTTTTTATAAAACATGATTTAAATTTCCTTTTTTTTAAAATTTCATTTAACTCAATGCATAAAGAGGTTTTTCCAGTCCCACCTATATAAATATTTCCAATACATACACACTTAATTTTATATTTTTTCTTAGAGTTAAATTTTTTTATAATTGCAAGTAATTGAATAATTAGAGAAATAGGAAGTAAAAGATATGCTATTAAACTAGGTTTTTTGATATCCCAAAATTTAGGTTTTTTTAACTTCATCAAAAATATATTTATCAAGTTCCTTTATAGTTTTTTTTAATATTTTATCTCCAATATTTCTAATTTTTGCTCCACTATTTTGATTTTTTTTAAATTTTACAGAGGAGGCCAATTCTTTTGGTGAATTAATTTTTTTTGAAATATTCATTGATTTAAGCAATTTATAAACATCTTTAAAATTATCTGTATTTGGACCGTGTAAAATTTTTGCACCAAATCTTGCAGCTTCCAACGGACTTTGACCTCCTCTTTTAATTATAGAACCTCCTAAGAAAACTGTATTTCCAATTTTATGAAATTTTTTAGTTTCACCAAAAGTATCAACTAGATAAATATCAGCATTATTTATTTTTTTAATATTTGAGCTATGTAGAATAGTCTTTAAACCTAATTCTTTTAAATCAGAGTATATTTCATCTACCCTATGAGTATGTCTTGGAATAATTATTGTTAATAAATTTTTAAATTTTTTTTTAAGCTCAATGTGAGCTTTAGCACAAAATACTTCTTCAGACTTATGTGTGCTAGATGCAATCCAAATTTTTTTTTTTTTAAATTCAGTTTTTAAATTTTTATTTAATTCATTAAAATTTTTTTCGTAGTCTTCTGCAAATTTTAAATTACCTAAATATTTTATATTTTTATGATTAAGTTTTTTTAAGTATTTTTTTGTTTCAAGATTTTGCGGATATGTAGAATTAATATAGTTAAATATTAATTTACTGAATTTTTTTAATTTAATCCATCGATAAAAAGTTTTTTTTGTTATTCTTGCATTTAACAAAATTAGTGGAATATATTTTTTATTAATTCCTCTAAACATGCATGGCCAAATTTCAGAATCAATGAAGATACCAACTGATGGGTTCCAATAATTTAAAAATTTATTCGTAAATGGAAAATAATCAATTGGATAAAACTGATGAATTGTTTTTTTTAATTTAAATTTTTTAATAACATTAGACGAGCTCAACGTACTTGATGTAACAAGTATTTGTTTAACTAGTTTATTTTTTTCATAATATTTAATTAATGGAATAACACTTAATAGTTCTCCAACACTTGCACCATGAAACCATATTAACTTACCTTTAATTTTATTTTTTGTTGGGAAACTAAATTTTTCAATAAATCTAGTTTTATTTTCTTTGTTGTTTAAAATTCTAAATAAAATAATTATAGGAGAAATTAATATAAAAATTGAGACAACAATTTGATATAAAACAAACATTTTTATTTTTGTATTTGTCTTTCATAAAAACTTTTATAAAGTTCAGATTTTTGGATTAATTCATTGTGTTTTCCACTATCAATTATATTTCCCTCATCAATAAGATAAATATTGTTTGAATTTAAAATTGTTGAAAGTCTATGGGCAATTACAATCGTAGTTTTATCTTTGGTTAAAATTTTTAACGCATCTTGAATTTTACTCTCAGTTTCTGAATCTAAAGAAGAAGTTGCTTCATCAAGCAAAATAATTTTACTTTCCTTCATCATTGCTCTTGCAATCGATAGCCTTTGTTTTTCACCACCAGATAATCTTACCCCATTCTCGCCAATTAAAGTGTTGTATTTATTTGGTAAATTTTTAATAAAATCATGGCAAAAGGATATTTTTGCAATTTCATAGACCTCTTCTTCGCTGGCATTTTCTTTTGCGTATCTAATATTATTAATTATTGTGTCATCAAAGAGAGTTGTTTCTTGACTCACTAGTGAAATTTTATCTCTTAAAGAGTTTATAGTGACATCATAAATGGACTGGTTGTCTATGGTAATATCACCAGAGTTAATATCATAGAACCTCGGTATGAGGTTCATTATCGTGGATTTTCCAGATCCACTATGACCGACTAAAGATGTCATTTTCCCACCTTTAAAGGCAAGATTTATTGATTTGAGTGTTTTTCTCTCATCTATCTCATAGGCAAAATTTACGTCTTTAAATTCTATGTCTGAATTATCTATCTTAATAGGTTTTGCTTCAATTTTATCTTTGATTGTAATTTCATGATCAATAATTGGTAGTATCCTAGAAGAAGCAGACAACCCTTGATTTAAAACCAAATTCAATGTTGATAATGCTCTAACTGGTTGATACGCTAACATCATTGCAGCTAAAAATGAAAAAAAATTATTAATTTCAAGCTCACCTTTCGTCATAAGCAAACCTGAATAAAAAATTAAAATTGCTATCATAATTCCAGTAAATGTTTCCATTATCGGAGACATTCTTACAAAGACAGTTTGTATCTTTTGATTTTTTTCTTTAAGTTCGTTTAAGAATTTATCTGCTCGTTTTTTCTCATATTCTTCTTTTTGAAAAATTTTGATTAGCTTATGATTTTTGAAGAGTTCAACTAAGTATGTTGTTAAAAAGCCTGATTTTTCTTGTGCCTCAGTTGATACTTTGTTTATTCTTTTACCTAAAGTTTTAGCTGAAATGCTTGCAAGTGGAATCATTATAATTGATATCAAAGCTAGTTTCCAATTTTGAAAAAACATTACTGTTAATAATCCAATTAATGTTAGCGAATCTTTAAATAAACTTAGTATAGCATTGCTCAGAAGGTTGGTTATATGAGTTACATCATATGTCAGGTTAGAAATAAATTTACCTGAGTGTTTTTTATCTATAGTTTGAGTGTCTGTACCGACTAAATTGTTTACCATGTCGTATTGAAGTTTTTTTTTAATGGACTCCCCAACATCAATCATAGTCGCTTTGGCAAAATAGAGAGAAAGACCTTTTGTTGTAAAAGCAATTATTATTAAGAATGGAATTAAAACTAATAAAGACTGATCTTTTTCTATAAAAAGTTTTTTAATTGCAGGATCTAAAAGCCATGCGATTGACGAGGTGCTTCCAGCTACTAGTATAGACAAAACAGCTGATAAAAAAATTTTATTTAAATAATTTTTTGAATAGTCTTTATATAATCTTTTGTAAATTTCAGATTTATTCATCAAAAGTTTTTAGAAATTAAAATATTTATAAAAATGATTAGACCAAATAAGTTATTACTTTTAAAAGCTTTTAAACAACTAATTGGATCATTAAGATTAAAAATTTTCATTTGATATAAAAATAAATGCATAAGTGGTAGTAGAGATAAAAAATAATAAATAGAATTAAATTCTATTAGAAAACCCCCAATTAAAAGTATAACTATTAAAATTGAATAACATAAAAAAAGAAATTTTTTTGCACTTCCTTTAAATTTTATAGACGTTGATTTTAGCCCTATAATTTCATCATCTTTAATATCTTGAAATCCATAGATCGTGTCATAGCCTAATGTCCAAAATATGGCTCCAAAATAAAATAGAATAGGAATTATATCAATTTCACCTTTAACTGCTGTCCATCCAAGTATTAAACCATAATTAAAAGTAATTCCCAAAAATAACTGAGGCCAATAAGTATACCTTTTCATTAGAGGATATGTAAATGCCAGTGGCATTGAACCTAAAGCAAGTATTATTGTAAATAAGTTGAAATTAATTAAAACTAAAAAAGCTAACAAGCAAAGCATTATTGAATAAAAGATTGCAAGCCTCACTGAAATTTTTCCAGAAGCTATAGGTCTATTTTTAGTCCTAAAAACCTTAGCATCAAATTTTCTATCCAAGATATCATTAACTATACAGCCAGCTGAACGCATTAGAACTGAACCAAGAAAAAATAATATTAAATAAAAATAATAGTTATTCCAACTTGATGAAAAATCATATGCTAGTGTTAAACCCCAAGTACAAGGCCAAAATAATAGCATGTAACCAATTGGTTTTTTTAATCTTGTAAGTTCTATAAAAAGTTTAATTTGGTTCATAATATTTTACTTGTAAATAACAAAGGGTAGTTTCATAATCAAATTGATTCGTATGAACATAGACTACACTGTTACTGCTTTAATGTTTCCAGCTATTCCATTACTTATGAGTGTCTATAGCAACAGATTTCATTCTTTAAGTATTTTAATTCGTCAACTTCATGATGAGCATGTTTATGAAAAACATATTCCACCAGAATGGAAAAAGCAGTTTATTAATTTAAGTGGCAGGATAACTCTTCTTAGGTGGACAATTTTATTTGCCTCATTTGGCTTCCTTTTTAATATGCTTACTGTTTTTGCACTTTATTTAGATGAGGTATTTGCAGCGAGAGTGATTTTTGGATCATGTTGTTTATCTATGATTATATCAATTATTTTTTTTATAAGAGAAATACAAATTTCAACGAATGCACTAAAACTCCATATGTCTGATATGGATGTAGATGTAAATTAGGGAAGTATTACAGCAGGACCAGTAAGCACTCTAGACTCTAGATCTTTATGTGCTTGAGCAATATCTTTTAGAGAATATTTTTTTGAAATTTTTATTTTTACTTTTCCAGTTGAGGCCATTTCAAAAACTTTATTAGCAGCTTCATCTAGCTCTTCCCTAGTTGCAGTGTATTGCATAATGCTTGGTCTAGTTAAATAAAGAGCTTTAGGTTGAATTGATTTTGCAACGTTTACAGGATCTAAAGGACCTGATGCATTTCCAAATGAAACTAACATTCCTCTTAATTTCAAACATTCAATAGAACCATTAAAAGTATTTTTTCCAACCCCATCATAAACAACAGACAATCCTTTTCCCTCGGTAATCTCTTTTACTTTTTCAGCAAAATTATCTTTATTGTAATTAATTACATAGTCGTAACTATTCTGTTTCGCTTTTTCAATTTTTTCATCTGATCCAACTGTACCAAATACATTGCAACCTAAGCTTTTAGCCCACTGACCAAAAATTTGACCAACTCCGCCTGCAGCTGCATGGAATAAAATATTTTCTCCTGATTTTACTGGGTAAGTTTTGTGCAAAAGGTAAAATGTAGTTATTCCTTTTGTCATTAAGGTCGCTGCAGTTTCTAAATCAACACTATCAGGAACTTTTACTAAGTTTTTAGTTGGATAATTTCTATGAGTTGAATATGCACCAACAGGAGCCGCACAGTAAGCAACTTTATCTCCAACTTTAAAATCCTTAACTTCTGATCCAATTTTAGTTATCTCTCCTGCTCCTTCCAAACCAATTGGAGAGGGTAGAGTTAACGGATAAAGTCCTGATCGATGATAAGTATCAATATAATTTAAACCAATTGCATGATTTTTAATCGTTACTTCATCAGCTTTTGGTTCCTCAAGTTTAAGTTCTTTATATTCTAAAACTTCTGGTCCACCTGCTTTTGATATTATTACTGAATTCATAATTTATTTTACA
>MDTB01177521.1_pt1 | contig 13612 bp, 9 predicted proteins | sample 811161 | NCBI WGS metagenome assembly MDTB01 (sample SAMN05326650, study PRJNA326480) | marine metagenome | isolation source: seawater | place: Mediterranean Sea | collected 2009
AATCCCCCCGCCAGTAAGCCCCAGCTACCTTCATTAATTTGAACGCATGACCAGCACGCCCTGTTGAGGGCAAATGAGGGCCACGGCACAGATCTATAAACCCACCTTGAGTATAGTAGGACACTGTTTCACCTTCAGGTATGGCTTCAACCAGCTCAATTTTAAAAGGCTCATTTTTCTCGCGATAAAACGCAATCGCTTCATCTCTGGTCCACACCCCGCGTTCTACAGGCTCATCTCTGTCAACAATTTCATGCATCCGGGCCTCAATGGCAGACAGCTCATCTGTCGTGAAAGGCTGTTCGCGGTGAAAATCATAGTAAAACCCATTTTCAATAGACGGACCTATGGTGACTTGAACATCAGGATACAGTTCCAGCACGGCTTCAGCCATGATATGGGCACAGTCATGACGAACCAGTTCCAGCGCAGCATCTGTATTTTTAGCTGTTATCAGCGACAATTTACTGTCATCGCTGATTGGTCTGCTTAAATCCCATTCATTACCATTGACTACAGCTGCCATTGCGGCTTTTGAAAGACCAGGTCCAATATCGCTAGCAACCTGAGCTGGGGTCACAGCGTCATCATATTGACGTGTAGACCCATCCGGGAGTGAAATGGTCGGCATTCTCTTTAATCCTGCTGTTTATCTAATAATATTGTCCGATGATTCTGCTCTGTTTTGCAAAAGTTCATCATAAATTTCCAATGTTTTTTGGCACATTTTTTCCTTTGAGAAGGATTTTATGATGTGAGCGCGAGACTTTTTTGCCAGCTCTGCCCTTTTCTCCTGCGACAAATTAAGTGCTGTGCTTAATGCGCGCGAAAGGTCAGATATGTCGCCTGGTTCAGCCAACCACCCTGTCTGGCCGTTAAGAACAGATTCAACAGCGCCACCATGGTTAAAAGCAACGATTGGTCTGCCCATTGCCCCAGCCTCCACAGCAACACGGCCAAAGGGCTCAGGAACAGTAGAGGGCATTGCAATCACATCCGCAAGCATAAGGGCGGATGGCATGTCATCACTTCCTGCGGCAATCCGCAAACGACCATCCAGTCCTGTCTTTCGAGCAAGTTGTTCAAGGCCAGCCACAAATCGGGGGGCACCATCACCTGCGCCAAGCAACAAAAGTGTAACATCCGGGCGATTCAGCGCAGCAACCGCTTTGATGAGCACTTCGTGACCTTTCCAGCTTGTCGGGCGGGCAGGCAACATAATAACGAAGCCTTCTTCAGGTAAGTTCAACCGTTCAGCCTCACGGATAATCCGATGTTGGGTCACACTTGACGGATCAAAAATAGCTGTATCAACACCACGATGAATAACGGCTACCGAATCCGCTGGACTGTGTTGCCTATAATGTTTGACAATAATGGATTTGATGAAATCAGAAATAGCTATTACAGAATCTGCTTTTAGCATCTTTCTGTTATATATATGTTTAATTGCATTCTGAGGTACAAATTTACTGTGTATGGTCGCTACAGTGGCTATCGACAGACGCGTAGCAACAGGAAGGGCAATCCAGGCTGGCGCTCGGGATCTTACATGAACGATGTCTGCGCCTTCAGACTGAAGAATGGTTGCTAACCTTGATCTAATCAACGGCCATCTAAATGGATTTTTTGAATGAACCGGCAACCGATGAACTGTTACACCCAGCCTTACCAATTGTGTTTCAAAAAAACCACCATTGCTGACCACCACAGCCTTATAGCCGCGGTCAATAATTGCCCTGGCAATTTCTACCGTCCCACGCTCAACCCCACCCCTGTTCAAAGCAGGCAGAATCTGAACAATAACAGGGCGGGTGATAGTGTTGTGTTCGGACATAAATTTCTTAATAATTCTCAGATAAATTGGTACAAAGTTAGAGGTAAACTGTATGCCCATCTTTGGCAACGGGCGAATTGGGTTTAATCTCATCTTCAGATATGTGAGCATTGTGGTAACAGCTCAAATACAGAGACAAAGGACCAGTAAGATTATGCAAAATAGCGGCCAGTTAGACTCTATATCCTATTTGACTTGCCTAGATGGCTCAAAACGCGCCTATTTGCATCATGAAGGCCACAAAGAGGGTCCTGGATTAGTATTCCTTGCTGGGCATGGGTCAGACATGTTTGGAACTAAGGCAGATGCACTTCACCAAATGGCGTTCAGCCACAATATACCTTTCCTGCGATTTGATTATTTTGGACATGGCTTGTCTGATGGTGCATTTCTAGACGGAACTATTACGAAATGGGTAAATGATTGTGTAATGATGCTTGATCAGTTGACCACTGGGCCACAAATTCTTGTAGGCTCCTCGCTTGGTGGGTGGCTGATGATCCGAACAGCACAGGAACGTCGCGACCGAATTGCCGGGCTAGTTGGTATTGCCGCCGCACCTGATTTTACCGAGACATTGATTTGGGAAGGCCTAACTAGCGAGCAAAAACAACAGATGGAGGTGAATGGGCAAATAGCCCTTCCAAACCCATATGCTTCCGAGGATGTGGTCTATCCCTATCATCTGGTCCTTGACGGGCGGAGTAATCTAGTGATGAACAGACCAATTAATCTGGATATTCCCTTGACCCTGTTTCAGGGCATGGCCGATCAAGAAGTGCCCTGGCAAACAGCAATTAAAATTGCTGAAAAATGGTGTGGTGAACAGGTTGATGTAATTTTGGATAAACAGGCTGGCCATCGGTTTTCTGAAGACCGCCACCTGCAGCAAATTTGTGCAGCCACATACAGGCTTTACGCGGCCGAAGCAGAGATAAGAAAGTGCTGAAGTTTAGAAATCCAGTTCGCTATAATGAGCTGACGGCGGCATGCCAACTACTATATCGGAGAGCAAGGGCCGGAAACTGGGCCGACTTTTGAGTTTCATGTACCACATTTTAGCTTCCTCACACCTATTCCAGTCAATATCACCAAAATAGTCAAGAACAGATAAATGCGCAGCTGCAACCAAATCAGCCAGAGTCATGTCAGGCCCGGCCAGCCATGGATTCTGTGCCGAAAGCCACTCAATATAATTCATATGGATTTGCGCATTGGTTAGCGCTGCCCGCATGATGGTTGATGACGCAGGTTGACCAGAAACAAATCTTTTGATGATCCGCTCCTTGATCAGAGGACGGGATACCTCCAACATAAATTTTGTTTCAAACCAATCTATCAGCCGTCTGACCTCAGCACGTTGACCAGCATGTTCAGGCATCAGCTTATTCAGTTCAACGATTTCTTCCAGCCATTCACTTATCACTCGCGCTCCACAAACAACCCCCAGACTTTCGTCCTCAAGAACCGGCACTTCACCAGCAGGGTTGAGGGCTAGGAACGCATCATCACGAAGCCAAGGGACTTGTGTCCGTAAGGTGATGTCAAATCTATATTCGCTGCACTGCAGCCTGATAAATCGGCTGGACGGGGATAGAGGATAATGATGCAGAACAGCCATTGTTAGTGTCCAGTTTTTCTTGCAGCAGGAGGCAAAACAGCCATTGGACCCACAGGCAAGTTATCCAGACCGACTTCATGTAAAGCACGTATCTGCAGAACATTAGGCAACAGAGCGCCTGGCCAGATAAACTGACCATCTTCTGCGTGGACAAAGCCAAATCTTGGGTAATAATCAGGGTCTCCTGATACTAACACAAAATCCCACTTTTTATGTTGCTGCGCACGCCTAAGCCCATCAATCACTAATGCGCGCCCAAAACCTTTACCATGAAGGTCAGGCTGCACAGCTAACGGACCCAGCAGAAGCTGACAGCTGCCGCAAACTATCACTTCCCAAAAGCGAAGACTGCCGCAGATTTTATTATTTTGTGACGCAACCAAGCACAAACTACTAACGGGCTCGGCTGGGCGCAAATACCAGACTGCCCGATTATTGCGTTCAGCACCGAATGCGGCTTTCATCAAACCAGCAACATCTTGGTTGTCTGCATTTGCCTGAAGTCTGATATCCACCAGTGATGACCCCCAATCATTAGATCAAAGGGTATAGCCTATGCGGTCTGGCTTGACAATTCGGCTTCTGCAATTGGATGAGATAAAACAGACAGAATTTCAGTTGGCACAATATGCCAGAAATTGTTCACTTCACTGGTCCAGTTATTCAAAAGCCACTTTGCAATCGCAGAGTCAGTCTCACGGGCATGCCGCGTTACAAAATCGCGAAGCTGCTTTTGCCAATGGCCTTCGTTCACCCTTCTTATCTCTAATGTTTCCAGGTTCACATTTGCCAGAAATACGTTTTCAGGATCATAGATGAAGGCCATACCACCAGTCATGCCCGCACCGAAATTCTCGCCTGTCGGCCCAAGAATGACAACCGTACCACCTGTCATATATTCGCAGCCATTGGACCCGCAACCTTCAACCACAGCTGTTGCGCCAGAATTGCGGACACATAGGCGTTCGCCTGCCTGGCCATTTGCCAGAAGAATTCCAGATGTCGCCCCATAAAGCACTGTGTTCCCAATGATGGTGTTTTTATCAGCAGCAAACCGAGCCGAGGGGCCGGGACGCACCGTGATCGTGCCGCCAGAAAGGCCTTTCCCAACATAATCATTTGCATCGCCGACAACGTCAAGACGAAGGCCCTGGACAGCAAATGCCCCTAAAGACTGACCTGCAGACCCGCGCAAACTGGCTGTAATCTGACCTTCACGCAGACCTTTCATACCAAATCGCCGCACAATATGAGACGATAACCTTGTTCCAATTGCGCGGGCAGTGTTCTCAATATTGTAAGACAACTGCATCTTGCCGCCATTTTCAAGCGCGTTATGTGCATCCCTGACCATTAGCGCATCAAGCGTATCAGCAACATCAACACGACCCTCGCCACCAGTGTAGCCAGCAACGCCATTACCATCTGCCTGAATAAGAATCGGATTTAAATCAAGATCATCAAGGGCTGCATCTCCGCGTGAGACCTGTTTCAGCAGATCCGTTCTGCCTGTTACCTCGCTCAGGCTAGAAAACCCAAGTGTGGCCAAAATTTCCCGCACTTCCTCAGCAATATGTGTGAACAACTGCACAACTTTTTCCGGGGTACCTTCAAATTTCGCGCGCAAATCATCACGTTGGGTGCACACCCCGACAGGACAGGTATTCGAGTGGCACTGACGCACCATAATACAGCCCATCGCCACGAGTGAGGATGTGCCAATCCCAAATTCATCCGCACCCAACATAGCTGCTATTACAACATCACGGCCCGTTTTTAGGCCCCCATCTGTCCGCAGAACAACCTTGTCCCGTAAACTGTTCATAGTCAGCACTTGGTGCACTTCTGAAAGGCCCATTTCCCATGGCATACCAGCATGTTTTATTGAAGATTGGGGGCTAGCACCTGTACCGCCGCCGTGACCTGATATCAAAATAGTATCAGCCTTTGCTTTTGCAACACCGGCAGCGATCGTACCAATACCTGTTGATGCCACAAGCTTAACGCACACACGGGCCTCAGGGTTGATCTGCTTAAGATCATAAATCAACTGGGCTAGATCCTCGATCGAGTAAATATCATGGTGAGGCGGTGGCGAGATGAGTGTTACACCTGGCGTTGAATGGCGCAATTTAGCAATCAGGCTATTAACCTTAATTCCTGGTAACTGTCCGCCTTCACCAGGCTTCGCACCTTGTGCAACCTTGATTTCCAGCTCATCACAATGATTCAAATATTCAGCTGTTACGCCAAAGCGGCCAGATGCCACTTGCTTAATCGCACTGGAGGGGTTGTCGCCATTTTCACGAAGATTAAACCTTGCCGGATCCTCACCACCTTCGCCAGAATCTGACTTTGCGCCAATCCGATTCATAGCGATTGAAAGCGTTTCGTGCGCCTCAGGGCTCAAAGCCCCGAGCGAAATACCCGGCGATACCAATCGTTTTCGTATATTCGTGACGCTTTCGACAGAATCAACATCCACCTTAGTATTTTTATGCTCAAAATCCAACAGGTCACGCAGATTTACAGGCCCCTGACGACCAACCAGTTCAACATATTTTTTCCAGCTGGCATGAGATCCGCTATCACAAGCATGCTGCATCGCATGGATAACCTGACCATCAAACGCATGACGCTCTCCTGTTTTGCGATACCGGAATAATCCGCCGACAGGCAGATAAGATAGATTATCTAAATACGCTGTTTTGTGAAGACCCATTAAACGAGACTGAATACCATTCAAGCCAAGACCAGAAATCCTTGACGACATAGGCGGAAAAAATTCAGCAACTAAGGCACGAGATAAACCCAAAGCCTCGAAATTGTAACCACCACGATAAGACGCAATGACTGAAATGCCCATCTTCGACATTATTTTCAGCAACCCATCTTCAATGGCCTTACGATAATTTACCACGGCCTGATCATGATTAAGTCCCTTTAACAAGCCTTTTTCAAGACGCTCTGCAATTGTCCACTCCGCTGCATAAGCATTAATTGTTGTCGCCCCAACACCTATCAAAACAGCAAAATGGTGTACATCAAGGCATTCACCAGACGCTACATTTACCGATGCAAATGTGCGAAGTTGATGCCTCACCAGATGTGAATGGACTGCACCCGTTGCCAGAATCATTGGTAGCGGCACACGATCTTTTGAAGCCGCTCTGTCTGTTAACATGACATGCTCGCACCCTCCACGAACAGCCTGTTCAGCTTCAGCCCGTATTCGGTCGAGCGAATTACGCATACCATCTGGTCCTGATGAAGCTGGGAAGCTACAGTCAACTTCCACAGCTTTATCACCTAGATAATGTTTCAGCGCATACCATTCAGAATTGCTGACAACCGGGGACTGCAGCACAAGATGATCACATTGTTCTGGGCTTTCATCCAAAATATTACCCAAATTGCCCAGGCGGGTCCGCAAGGTCATCACATGACGCTCACGAAGGCTGTCAATCGGCGGGTTAGTAACTTGTGAAAAATTTTGGCGGAAGAAATGATGTAATCCGCGATAACGGCCAGACAAAACGGCCAAAGGCGCATCATCGCCCATTGAGCCAACAGCTTCTTTTCCTGTGCTGGCCATTGGGGCCAAAATCAGCTCCATATCTTCCATTGACCAGCCTGACATAAGTTGGCGCCGGCGGCGCAACTCATCGTCAGGGCGATCTTCAACTGCCAGCTTGGTATTCGCTAACAGGCTGTCCATTTGTTTAGCTTTGCTGGTCCATTTAGCCCAATCCTGGCGCCCAGCCAGTTCTTTCTTTAGCTCATCATCATATACAACACGGCCATTAGCCAGATTGACCCCGATTATCTCTCCTGGCCCCAATCGACCACGCTCTATAATCCGAGCCTCATCAATATGCACCATCCCTGTTTCAGAACCTGCTACTATTAAGCCGTCATCTGTCAGAGTGTACCGCATTGGACGTAGACCATTTCTGTCCATACCACCAATCACCCAATCACCTGAGACTGCTGCTATCGCAGCAGGTCCGTCCCAAGGTTCCATAACCGAGTTACAATAGGCATACAACTTCGCAAGCTCATCATCTCCGTTGACGTCAACGGCTTGCGGAATCATCATTGTTTTTACCATAGGCAGGTCCCGTCCTGCCTGAAGTAGCAATTCGAATACAGAATCTAAAGCAGCTGAATCAGAACTGCCTTTTGCAATCACTGGTTTAATATCCTCAACAGCGCCGGCAAACACATCTGTGCTCATCCGGTCCTCATGACAGGACATCCAATTCATATTCCCCCTGACAGTGTTAATCTCGCCATTATGTGCTAGTACACGGAACGGCTGCGCAAGACGCCATGTTGGGAATGTATTGGTAGAATAACGTTGGTGGTAAACCGCAAAATTTGAAATAAACAGTTCATCAAGCAAATCAGGATAAAAGGCTGTTACTTGTTCTGCCAAAAACATACCCTTATATATGAGCGACCGTGTTGACAGAGAGCAGATGTAAAAATCAGTAACCAGCTCTGCCAAAACAGCTTTTTCAATCCGCCGCCTTATAAGATATAACTGACATTCTGCTTCTTGTTCCGAGATATCCTGAGGCATAGAAAACATTATCTGCTCGATCTCGGGACGGGTTGCCATCGCCTTTTCACCAAGAGCTGTAATGTCTACAGGGACCTGACGCCAGCCATAGATGAAGTGGCCCATATTCAGGATTTCCCGCTCAACAATACAGCGGCAGGTTTCCTGTGCTCCCAGGTCATTGCGAGGCAGAAACACCATACCAACAGCCAATTTTCCGCCATCATCCTCGTGGCCGGTGCGGGCAATATGTTTAATAAAGAATTCACGTGGTATCGCCAGATGGATCCCGGCACCATCGCCAGTCATGCCATCTGCGTCAACCGCCCCACGATGCCAAATTGACTGCAGAGCTTCAATAGCCGCATTCACCACTGACCGACGGGGTGAGCCATCTACCGAGGCGACAAATCCAACACCACAAGCATCATGTTCCTGAGACGCATTCCAGACACCCGCTTCCTGCAACTTTTGTTCATTTGCCTTGCGTGTTAGAAGCCAGTTTTCAGTCTCTGGTAAAAAAGTATCTTTTTTTGAATTAGTCATTATCTAAATCCTGATCTTTGATCTTAATGCAAGCTTCAACCGGCTGCGAGAGACTCACCGCGCTGCTCTGCTTGAATATATTTATCCATTTGTTCAGCAGCATCGCGGCCATCACGAATGCCCCACACCACAAGCGAAGCACCGCGCACGATATCACCAGCAGCAAATACCCCTGGGGAAGATGTCATCATTGTTTTCCAGTCAATTTGGATAGTTCCCCATTTACTCACGCCCAGTTCGGGATGGTCAAACATTACAGGCAAGTCTTCTGGGTCAAAGCCAAGAGCCTTAATCACTAGATCAGCAGCAACGTCGAAATCAGAATTTTCAATGATCTGTGGAACCTGACGGCCTGTTTCATCAGGCTGGCCAAGATGAATTCTGCGTGCCCGAACAGCCTGGACAGAGTCATCACCTAACAAGGCATGAGGGGCTGACAGCCACTGGAAATTGACACCTTCTTCCTCCGCATTCTGCACTTCGCGCTGACTACCAGGCATGTTGACTTTATCCCGGCGATAAAGACAGGTGACAGATTTTGCATTCTGGCGAATGGCTGTTCGTACACAGTCCATTGCCGTGTCACCACCACCAATTACAACAACATTTTTGTTTCCTGCATTTAGCACACCACTATCAAATTCAGCGACGTCATCGCCAAGAGATTTGCGGTTGCTAGCAGTCAGAAAATCAAGCGCAGGTACTACACCATTGAGTCCAATGCCTGGCGCCTGGAAATCACGGGCTTTGTAAACACCTGTTGCAATAAGAACTGCATCATGTTTCTCACGCAATTCAGGAAAACTGACATCGCGACCAATCTCACAATTCAAAACGAAGTCGATGCCACCATTGGTCAACAATTCAGCCCGGCGCAGCACCACATCCTTTTCAAGTTTGAAACCCGGAATACCATAAATAAGAAGACCACCTACTCGATCATAGCGATCATATACCGTCACCTTATAACCTTTGCGGCGCAACACATCAGCCGCAGCCAAACCAGCTGGCCCTGCCCCAATTATACCTGCAGACAGTCCATTTTCCGTAGTCACGTGGATGGGCTTCACCCAACCCTCTTCAAAGGCAGTCTCAGTTATATGTTTTTCAACTGCCCCGATAGTGACAGATTCGAATCCCTTTTCAATTACACAATTGCCTTCACATAAACGGTCTTGAGGACAAATCCGGCCACAAATCTCAGGGAAAGTGTTGGTAGCTGAAGACAGCTCATATGCTTCCTGCATCCGGTTTTCTGCTGTCAACATCAGCCAGTCTGGAATGTTGTTATGCAACGGGCAATTTACCTGACAGAAGGGCACGCCACATTGCGAACATCGGCCGGCTTGTTCTTCTGCACTGGCAAAGTCAAAGTCGGCGTAAATTTCGTCAAAGTCACCAATACGGTCTTGTGCCGCCCGCTTTTTTGGCATCGCTTTCGCCTGATTTACAAATTGTAGCATTTTGCCTGGCATGGCCTTCTCCATCTTGAATAGTTTTCTGCACTACTCTTTCAGCTGAACTGGGTCAACTATTATTACCTATTTTTTCTTAAATAGCAAGTATTATACTCTCATGTCTGGCTTATCCATAGGTTTACTATTATTTTAGTTCCGACTCGGAACTATTTCAATCGTGACCCTTAAGGTGTTTTGAGAGCAAAAGACAAAACGACAGGGTGACAGACAGCGCCATTACTGGCAGGATGGGCTCCTTTTATATTGCTTTTTTGGAATCAGGCCAGCTATGACAGCCCTAAGTATTTTTCTCATCTCTCTTATTCAAGGCATTACAGAATTTCTGCCAATATCATCTTCAGGGCATTTAATTCTTATACCAGCATTAACGGGCCTTGCTGATCAGGGCCAAACAGCGGATGTAGCGGCCCATTTTGGTACATTGGCTGCTGTCGTGCTGTATCTGCACCGCGATATTACTAAGATGATCAGCTCTATTCTGCCTGTGACCAAAACAGATAAAGCTAGCCTGCGTCTGATTGGCCTGCTAATTCTTTCTAGCCTGCCTGTTATTTTGGCCGGGTTGATTATTGAAGTTTTGTCCCCGTCAGTTTTGCGACTAGCCATGACCGTGGCTCTGGCCAACATCTTCTTTGCTTGGTGGCTATATTGGGCAGATCGACAACCTGTCAGGCACACACTTTATATAAATGGTGCAGAATATGACTGGTCAAATCTGACTGCTAAGCAAGCTATATTTATCGGAGTTGCCCAGGTAGCCGCGCTTATTCCAGGGGCTTCGCGAAGCGGTGTGACAATGACCATGGCCCGGCAACTTGGCCTCGACAGGCTTTCTGCTGCCCGGTTTTCACTGCTGCTGTCTGTGCCGGTAATTGGGGGGGCGGTAGTTCTGAAAACAATTAATATGTTCACAGCAGAAGCACAGCCTGATATGCCAGCCCTAGCAGCAATTACCAGCTTGTCCTTTATCTGTGCTCTTGGGGCTATCCGCTGGATGATGGGCTGGCTGACCGCGGCCAACTTTACAATTTTTGTTCTCTACAGGCTAGTGTTGGGCACATTACTTCTTAGCTTGATTATGGCGGGTATCATCAGCTAAGCTGTTAAGAAAAACCGCCGGGAGCAAATCGACCCCCGGGACGAAATTGCATCAGATAATCTGGCACAACACTCTCTATAGCTGTTGGCGTGATACCCAATTCGGTAAGGCCTAGTGCCGATTTCTGGCAGACATTATCTACTTTGAGTAATTTCAATTGGTCGAGCGTTAATGGCGGGTTTGGCAGCAAGCTACAAAGTGCGGCTGGCAAGCGTGCAACCGAAAAGGGGACTGGCACAAGCAATCGGCGGCGGCCAACACATGTCAGTGTGAAACGCATTAAATCAGCAAAACTATAGGTCTGCGGGCCACCAAGCTGATAAATCTTACCTTTAGTCTCCTCCATGACCAGGGCGGCCAGCACCGCATAAGCAACATCACCTACATAGACAGGTTGCATCAAACTTTTCCCGCCTCCAATAAGTGGCAAGACAGGAGAGAACATGGCCATTTGCCCAAACCGGTTAAAGAAATTATCACCTGGCCCAAAAATGATCGATGGCTGCATAATTACCGCATCCGGAAACTGGCGCAGCAGGCCCCGCTCACCTTCAGCTTTTGTGCGCGCATATGTGGATTGCGATTTCAACTTCGCCCCAAGCGCGGACACATGCACGACCTGATGACATCCGGTTTCTTTTGCCATCCGACCAATCCGCGCAGGCAATTCTGCCTGAAGCGCAGGAAAAGTCTGCTGACCAGAGGGGGCCAAAATACCAACAAGATTGATTACAACTTCCGCTGGTGAAATCACAGACAGCAAATCTGCATCAACCTGTGCATTGCCTGCGATAGCAGTCAACTGACCAATTGCTCCACCAGTCTTCAGCCGCTTTGCGCGCTCAGCATTTCGGGCCAATATTATCACACGAGCGCCAGCATTGAGCAATTTTTCAGTCAGCGCACGACCAACAAAACCTGTGCCACCAATCAAACTTACAGTTCTTCCAGACAGATAACTCATTACTAAACAGTTTCTCCTTAGCGTCGCTTAATAGCCATTTAAATAGCAGGTTCAAAGGTTACAGGAAAGCCCACGAAATAACAGACTAAATGGAATATTTTCCATTAGGAAAAGATTGACACGTTGAAGCGTTTGATTATTGTGAGCGCAATCAGAGCACGATCGGTTAAACTGCGCAGATTGCCTCTGTGCCCAGGTGGCGGAATTGGTAGACGCGCTGGCTTCAGGTGCCAGTGGCCATTATGGTCGTGGAAGTTCGAGTCTTCTCCTGGGCACCATCTAAGATGTTTCATTTGAAATAACCAATTGAATTACAGCTATACTGCCAGTTTATGTGTTAACACATTGTGTAACCCACATCGTGCAGGACCACTGGGGGTGCACAGGTGAGTAAAAATTAGAAGGGCATTTATAAATACGATAATGTATGTGTTTCAACAATTATTGATTAGGAAACGTATTTGCTTAAAAATAATAATATGTCCTGTGATAGTATTTTATCTTTAATAGATTGGCGGTTTGAAATGGCTGCCTTATATCAACACGTTAGCTCAAGTGAGTCACTCAAGGATGTTTGGCCAAGCTTTATTGCAGAACGGAAACGACTTTATCAAACTCATAAACAAAGTCCGCTGCAGAGGGGCAAATCAATTACATTTTTTGACTATGACCCCGCCTTCTCCTTTGAGGTTTCATTAAGGCCTCTATCTGCCATTAATTCTCAAACGGTGAACGGTGGCAAGGATGGTTTAATACACCTTAATGCAGTAGCGATTACATCAGGTTTGGCACCATCGCTTGGTGTGGAGCTCACGATTTATCAATTGGCTCACTATGGTGGTGGATTATTTTTACCATTTCGTGATGATACAAATGGGGACTTAAGCTATGGAGGCGGCCGCTATTTAATTGATACCGCAAAATCTGCTTGGTTAGGTTTCAAATCAGACAGGCTCAGGCTTGATTTCAATTTTTCCTACTTCCCCTCGTGTGCTCATAACAACAGCTATATCTGTCCGCTCAGCCCACCAGAAAACAGACTACCAATTGCCATCAAAGCTGGCGAAAAATGGGAACCTAATAACACTGAATAACGAGGTGAATTTATAAACACAATCTCCATCCATACCCTTTAGCTTATAGGTGTGGTTTATGAGCTTTATATATTGGTTGAGCAATGGTTTGGGAGGTCTAATTCTCAACAACCATTAAAGTTTCTATCTTTACATTCCTTTGTTAATAAAAGTGCTTCATCAATTTGGGAGGCAGTCATTTGTTCTGTCAGAACCTGACGAAGTTGCTCAGCCATCTCAAATCCACTTAGGGAAGCTAGGTAAGCCCACATGTAAGCGTACTTTTTATCTTCCGGCACTCCATTTCCAAAATAATAAAGCAAACATAGATGATGCTGAGCAAAAGCATTACCATGTTCAGCAGACTTTAGATACCATTTCAATGCGATTTCGTAGTCTGGAACAACTCCAAGACCAAAACTATATGCGA
>MDTB01213591.1_pt1 | contig 13612 bp, 13 predicted proteins | sample 811161 | NCBI WGS metagenome assembly MDTB01 (sample SAMN05326650, study PRJNA326480) | marine metagenome | isolation source: seawater | place: Mediterranean Sea | collected 2009
CGTCCTACTCTCCCGTATCTTAAGACAAAGTACCATCGGCGCTGAAGGACTTAACTTCCGAGTTCGGAATGGGATCGGGTGTAACCCCTTCGCAATAATTACCAGGCAGGAGTTTATATTATTTTTAAATTGCTATGTAAATAGTCTTTTCAAGCTTTAAAAATGGTGAATAAATCAAAAATATTACAGGAGATTTTGGTGGACCGTGTAGGTTACGCTCCTACTACCTCTCGCATGTCAAGCGAGCACTCTACTATTGAGCTAACGGTCCTAGAGAAATTATCTATATTAAGATTTATATTATTTAGCTCTAAAAGCCTTTAAGTATATTTCCATCCAAATATATTGTTGATCCAGAAATATATTTAAGTTTATTCTTTACGATAGAGTTTACTAATAAACCCACTTCCTTTGGATTGCCCATTTTACCAGTTGGAAGATTTCTCTCAAACTTTTTAATATCTTTAACTAATTCTTTTACCCTTCTGGTTTTAAAAGGTCCAGGAGCAATACTTATTACAGAAATTCCTTTTTTAGAGTAAGATTTACTTAGAGATTTCAAAACACTGCTAAAAGCAATTCTTAAAGACGATGAAGGAATTAATTTATCGTTAGGTTCTTTGGTTACAGATGAAGAAATAAAAAAAATATATCCATTATTATTAATTTGAATTTTCTTTAAAATTAAACAAAAACTAAGAAATAGTTGATTAAAATATTTATACCATAGCTCTTCGTCAAGGTTTTCAAATGAGATCGGCTGAGGCCCACCAGAATTAAGTACAAGAATATCTGTTTTTTTATATTTTCTTAAAAAATTATTAACAGAGTCTATATATGAAGTATCAATATCTTTTGAAGAAAAAGCATTAACAATTTTACAGCTTTTTTTAAGCTCAGTTGCAATAGACTTTCCTAAGCCTTTTGAGCCTCCAAGAACTAAAGCTTTATTATACATTTTGCTCATTTAAATTTTTGAACGATGCTTTTAATATTAATTTTTGTATGCACTAATTTCTTTTCTTTTAACATGATTGCTGCATCATTTAAACCATTCATAAGTTCCTCTAATTGATTGGTAAAAAAAGCATGATCATTATCCGGAATAAGTTTTCTTTTTTTTGAATTATTTTTAATGTACAAAAAGAAAAATGATGGTTTAAAAAAACTAGACAAAAAAATTGGCAAAGAGTTTATAAAATGATGTCCATATCCAACTGGAATATCATACTTTTTTCTTAAATAACTTATTCTGTTCAAATCTAAATGATTTGGATTATAAGATCTCACCGTGTATATAAGTGCTAATTTTTTAAATCTACCAAAAAATTTTAATGAGTTATTAATTTTTGAATCGCTACCTTGGGCTAGAGAAATAAAAACATTCTTTTTCTTACTTGCTAACTTTTTAATTAGTTCTTTGTCATTAATTCCTATTCCGAGAAGTTTATAAAAATCAAAATTTATATCAAAATGAGGAGTATAAGTTTCTAAATCACATACAGCCAAACCTATTTTTTTCTTTTTTTTATGGGCTAATTTTATAGCTTTTGAATAAAAGTTTTTAGGTAATTGATAATCAATTCTTTTTTGCATTTTACTATAAAATTCTTTTGAATGAATCATAAATGTTAATCTTCTAAATTTCGATTTTAAAAAAAAATTAAGAAACTTTTTTGCCTCTTTAATATCACCAAGATGATTTACACCTACTTCTAAGATTACTTTGCTATGAATGTTCATCATTATAAAAAAATTAATATTTACCTATATAGGATAAAAAATTCTTTAATTTAAGCTTAAATAAAAAAAATTTAAATTTTGTTAGATCATAACCATCAATTTTTAATCCTTTTTCATTAATTGATAGCCATTTATTTAACTCTCTTAAGTATAAATTAATTTTCTTTGAATAGTTATCAGAATGACGTCTATACAATGCTAAAGGTTTTTGAATACAACCAACTCTATATTTTTTACTTAAATTAAAAAACAAATCAAAATCTCCTATAATTTCAAAATCTCGATTAAATTTTTCTTTTTTTAAAATAGACTTCCTGATCATCACTGTCAAAATACCAACAACATATTTATCTAAAAGTTTTTGTGAAATAAGTCCTGACGGCAGCTTATTTTCAAAAAAAATTTTAGTAATTTTATCCTTTTCGTAAAATATAAGATAATTAGAATAAACAAAGTTGATGTCTTTATTTTTTTTAAAAAATTTAATTTGTAATTCTAATTTATCTTTACGCCACTTATCATCTGAGTCAAGAAAAGAAATGAATTCGCCTCTAGCTTTTTTTACTGCTAAGTTCCGCGCATGGTATAATTTTAATTTTTTTTTTGAAAAGAAATATTTAATTTTTTTATTCTTAAAACCTTTTATAATTTTGCGACTTGTATCATTCGAAAAATTATCAAAAAATATTAACTCCCAGTTTTTATAAGTTTGATTTTTTAGACTTACTACTGCATCATTTAAATATTTTGCACCATTATGGCAGTTCATTATCACACTGATTAATGGTAATTTAACAGACATCTTAATTTTTTTGATAATTAATTAATGGACCCAAGGTGTTTTTTTACCATGATACATTTTTTCTAATAGTTTTTTATCACGAATAGTATCCATACACTGCCAAAAATGTTTATGTTTAAAGGCCATTAACTGTTTTTTTTTTACTAATTGGGTTAATGGCTCTCTTTCAAGCATTACCTTGTCTCCTGATATATAATTAAAGATTTTATAATTAAATATGAAATAACCTCCATTTATCCAATTATCATTTAGCTGAGGCTTTTCTTCAAATTTAGAAACTCTATTTGACCTTAATATTAATTCTCCAAATCTAGCAGGAGGTTTTACAGCTGTTAAAGTAGCTATTTTTTTGTGTTTTAGATGATAGCTGTACAATTTATTTAAATTTTGATTTGTTAAACCGTCACCATAGGTCAGCATAAAGTTCTCATTTTTTTTAAAATATTTTTTTAATCTTAATAACCTACCGCCAGTTAAAGTTTTATTGCCAGTAAATATACATCTAACATTTTTTTTATGTTTAAAATAATTTTCTAATATTTTACTTTTATAACCTGTCGCTAATAAAAAATTTTTAAATCCATAGTATTCATAAATCTTCATGATATGGGATATAATCGGCATTTTTCCAATTTTGACCATTGGTTTTGGAATTAATTTTGTTTCTTCGGCAAGTCTGGAACCAACTCCACCACACAAAATTACAATTTTAATATTCTTTAAATTATTATTACCACTCATAATTAAAAAATTTATCATCCTGATCTTTTCTAACCATTTCTTTTTCATTATGTGGTAATGTTAAACAGTTAGCAATTATAGACTCCTCTTTACTTATACCTTTAAATCCGTTCCATATGTTAGGCGGTATAGTTATTAAAAAATAATTTTTTGGTGAAAGAATTATTTCTTGATACTTGTTTTTAGAAGAACTGCCTTTTCTATCATCATAAAGAACTAGCTTCACCTCTCCTTTTATACATGTATAATTTAGGTACGATTCTTTGTGTAAATGCCATCCTTTAATAGCTTTGTTGTAAATGGTTGAAAAATATATTTCACCAAATTGTTTAAAAATATTACTATCATTTCTTAGCATATGCATAACTTTACCCCTTTCATCAGATAAAATTTTTAGTGGGGTGATTTTAACATCATGTATCATAATAAAATTATTGTTTTTTAAATATATAACTAATCTTTCTTAAAGCAAAATATAGTATAGAAAGCCAAGAATTTGGGTAAATAAGATTTGGAAAAAAATGCTTATTCAATTTAACATATTTTGAGCCCATCTTTTCTCCATTAATAAAAATTTTTAAATGATAATTGAAAAAATTTCTCAAAGAATAATTTTTTTCATAGATATACTGAAAAAAATTTAAACCTTTGCTTCTGTAATAGTCCAATGCCTCTGGAATTCTTACAATCTCTACCATGGGATAAATATCTTTCCAAGTTCTGGCTCCAAATAAATTAACACTTAATGGTTTTGCTAAAAAATAAGATTTAGAATTTTTAAATGCCTCACAAAAGATTTTTATATGAAAACACGTATTTTCAAAATTTGACCAAGATCGTTTATCTTTAATCAAATTGTAGTCTAATATATTTACGTTTTTTATCCAACCATCTCTTCTAAAAACGCAAACAAAAACGCCTAATAAATAATCGAAAGCTATTTCGTGTTTTATAAGATCAAAAAACATACATTTTTTGCTGTTATTGTTATTAGAAAGAGTTTTCATGTCTTTAGGTAAAAACTTTGTATCAAAAGGTTTTTTAAATTTTTTCAAATAATTTACGTCCAAATGATAAGAATTAACCCAAAAAAAATCACAATCCTTATTTTTTTCGATAAGTTTTGAAATGTAGTCGATTGCTTCTGGAATCAATAGATCATCGTCTCCTAAAAACCATATAAAATCATTTTTGGCCATTGATGCTACTTTTAAAAAATTCAAAGCAGCGCCAAGATTTTCCTCATTTTTCGAAAATTTTATATTTAATTTACTTTGAAATGGAACAATAATATTTTTTATATCTTTTTCAGAACAATTGTCTGAAATGCAAACTTCAAAATTTTTGTTAGTTTGTAATGATAAAGAATTTAAGCAATTAACCAAAAGTTCTGGCTTATTATATGTTGGAATACATACAGATATACTCATTAAAACTATTATTTAAGATGGATCGGTTTTGCTATTGAATTAAATATTTTCGATATATTATCAATATTTTTAAAACTTATATTGGCGTGGTTTGGTAAATAAATACCATATTTATCTACAAATTGAGCATTTTTAAGGTCTTTTTTGTTAGAAGTTATTTTTTGAAGAAAAGGTTGTTGCCCCATATTTCCACATATCAAAGGTCGAGATTGAATCTTTTTTTTCTTTAAATATTTGTACACTTCAAATCTATTTTTAACAAATGTAGCATATCCAAAACTTGATACTAAACTTAAATCACTACTTTGATGCCAAAAATTTTTTAATTTTTTCTTATAATAGAAAAAATTTCTGTGCCTAATATTTGAGACTTTATTTATTTTTTTTAATTGTTCAATGCCCAATCTTGCATTCAAATCAGATGATCTGACATTAAACCCCGAGTAATAAAATGTAAATAAAGCTTTAAATTCATCAACTTTATATTTTTTTTCAAGATTGAGTTTATATTTTTTTTCCATATCTCTTGACCAGCCATGTGATCTTACTGCTAATGCAACATTATAAAACTTTTTATTTTGGGTTGAGACCATTCCTCCCTCTATTGTAGAGATGTGATGCCCATAATAAAAAGAGTGAGAAGATGCTATTCCTAAAGTCCCAAGATTTTTATCATTAATTTTGCTACCTAAACTCTCGCAATTATCTTCGACTATTTCAAATTTATATTTCTTTTTTAATGAAAAAATTTTTTTAAAATCGTTAGAATGTCCTAGAACGTTTACTACAACTAGTAAACTGGGTTTATACTTTTTACAAAGTTTTTCTAAGTGATGAGTGTTAATCCCTAAGTTTTTAGTATCACAATCACATAAAATAACTTTATAACCTAATTGTAGAAAAGGACTGACAGATGTAGACCATGATACAGAAGGTAAAATAACTGTCTTATTCTTTAAAAATTTTCCCTCTAATAAAGTTTGAGCTATGAGTAGATTTGCTGAGGAACCAGAATTTACGAAAATAGAGTTTTTCGAACCAATTTTTTTAGAAAAATTTTTTTCAAATTGTTTTGTAATTTTTGACTGAGTTAAAATACCTTTTTTTTTCAAAAACTTCACCAAAACATCGTAATCTTTATCGTCAATTGTTTTTTCAGCTAATTTAATCATTTTAAGTTTTTTTTATCAAAATCTTTTAAATTATTTATAACATATCTTAACTGTTTATTGGTCATGTTAGGATACGTTGGTATTGTTACTAATTCCTGCCAAATATTTAAAGAATTTTTAATATTTGATTTATATTTTTTGTATAAAGGGTGAAGAGGTAGTGGTTTTATATAAACTGTAGTTGCAATTTTTTTTGCTTTTAAAAAATCTATTAATTCATCTCTTTTTTTGCATTTTAAAGTAAACATCCAATAAGAAGAATTATTAAAAGTATAAGGAAAGGCAGGTGAAAAATTTTTGCAATTCTTGAGTTCTTGAATGTAAGTCTTAATTATTTTTGATCTTGCTAAATTAAAATATTTTAGTTTTTTTAGTTGTTCTAGACCAATAGCCGCCATTAGATCAGTCATGTTATATTTAAAACCAAGTTTAGTAATAGAATAATTCCAATGTTTTATTTTTTGATTTCCTATTAAACTTTTTTTATGACGTACAAGTGGGTCTTGATCCCAACCATGATAGCTCAATGTTTTTAAATCTTTTAAATACTTGCTTGAATTAAAGGTGATCATTCCTCCATCACCGCCCGAAGTCATAATCTTAATTTCCTGAAAACTAAAACAACCAAAATCTCCCCAGGTACCTAATTTTTTCCCTTTATAATTTCCTCCACATGTTTGAGCACAATCCTCTATTACTTTTAATTTTCTCTTTTTTGCCCATGGAATTATTTTTTCCATCTCGCAAGGCTGTCCATTAAAATGAACAGCGATAACGGCAACACAATCTTTTGTATATTTTTTCTTTAAATCTTCTACACTTATTACTAAAGTCTTAGGATCAACATCTACGAAAACAGGTTTCAATCCGCAATAGAGAATAGAAGCAGCTGAGGCACTAAATGTCATGGCTGGTACAAGAACTTTTTTATTTTTTTTAAAATTGTTAACTGCTAAGGATAAATGCAATGCAGCGGTACAGGAATTTAAAGCTACTGAGTGTTTTGCGTTGAAGTATTTACTCCAAGCTTTTTCAAATTTTCCAACATTAGGTCCATACCCCAACCATGAATTATCAAATAATTTTTTTATTTTTCTTAACTCAATACTATTTACTGTTGGCGTGGATAATCTTACTTTTAAATTTTTCATAATCCTTTAAATATTAAAACCGAAACTTTCTAATTTTTTATTAATAAAATATTTATAATTATCCTTATCAATTATATGAAAAATTGGGAGTGGAAAGACTAATTTTCCACCTTTAAGAATAAATTTCATTTCTTGTTTTATTACCTCTGTCCTAAATGACCAGATTAAAACAAATAAGTATTTAGGTTTAAGTTTTCGCATTTTTTCCTTCGATATAATTTTTATATTTGAACCTGGCGTATATCTTCCCCACTTTTGTTTATTTCCATCACAAATAAATTTTAAATCTTTTTGACTTAATTTTGAGTGATTTAAAATAATATTTCCCTTTGTTGAAGCACCATAACCTACAATTTTTGAAGTGTTTTGAAAAAAATGATTAATTACTTTTTTAACATTTTGTAATCTTAAATTAAATTTTTCATATGAATCATTGTTTATAATTCTTTCTTGTTTAAATATTTTTTCTAATTTTTTTTCATTAATTCTTTGATTGCTATTTTTTTTAGTCACAGTAACTTCTGCACTTCCTCCGTTAATTTCATTGAAATTTACATCAAGAATTTTTAATCCATTCTTTTTTGCAATATTATTGAAAGTCGTTAAAGTATAATAAGTTACATGCTCATGATTAATTTGATCAAAGGTCAAATTTTTTAACAAAAGAGGGAAATATGAAAATTCTACTATCCAAATTCCATTTTTTTCAAGCATTGAATTTACATCCCTGCAAAAAGAATTAGGATCATTAATATCGTAGAACATTGCAAAAGAAGTAATTAAAGAGAACTTTTTCTTTTTAAAATTTTTTGATTTCAAATAGCTATCTACTTTGCTCTTTGAAAAATAATCTACTATTAAATTTATGTTTTTTTCTTCAAAACTTTTTTTAAATTTTGAGGAAGAAGGATCAATTGCAAATAGATTTAAACTTTTTTCTTGTTTTTTTAATAAGCTTAAAAATGTTGGATCACTTGAACCGATATCTAGAACACTTGAATTTTTTCTAAGTTTATTCGAAAATTTTAGATGAGTTGTTTTTTTCTTCATATGATTTATCATCAAATCACTCAATCCTGTCCAATAACCGTAAGTATCTCCATACATTTCTTTTGCAGGAGCTACTTTAGACAACTGAACTAAATTACAACTATTGCATTTAAATAAATCTAAAGGATAATTCTTTAACTTTATTTTTCTTTTATAAGATTTACTGCTTATAGGTTGAGACCCGACATTTATAATTTTATTAAATTTTTTTTTTTTACAATTTCTACACTTCATAAACTAACGTAAAGTTTTTATGTAATTCTTAATTTGATTAAAAGTAAATTTTACCACTTTAAATTTGATTTATTTTTTTTAAGAACTTATACCAATCAAATGAGAGTTTTAAAGCGTCATTTGCGCTCAAGAGTGATTTCCCACAGATGATTTGAATAATCTAATTTTTTGCATCTATTTAAATGAATTTATTGTTAAGGATGGATGAGTGTATTTAATTTTCCAATGGTTTTTTTTATCTATTTTAAAACTTTTTTTATCGTAATTTTTGATTTTTGAAAACATTATTTTACTAGTAGGTTTTAACTTATTCCAAATTATTAATGCAAACTTTTTAACTGACATTTTTTTTCCTGAACCCATTTCCCAAACTTGAGGAAAGTTACTTTTTTTATCATTAAAATTTAGAGAACTTATTAATCCTTCCACAACATTATCTATAAAATTAAAATCTGTATGCTGTGATCCTGGAGACATCATAAAATCTTTTTCCTTTTTCGCCGACAAGATAAGTGCTGGCCACAATCTTCTTCTATTTTCATTTCTTCCGTAGACATGAAAAAGTCTTATTATTCTAAATTTAGCATCTTTTTTTTTGGAAAAATCTTTACAGAATTTAGAGAATAACGCTTTAGTAAAAGGATATATATAGTCAGCTTTTTTTTCATAATTTTTTATTTTTTTTATATTATAAGTTAGATCTTTAAATCTTTTTTCTTTTTTTGTAGATATAATTAAAAATTTTTTACAACCAGAATTATAAGCATTTGTAACTAATTTTTTTGATTTTAATACATTAAAATTGAAGCACTTTTTAAATTTTGGATATTTTTCATACCCTCCTTCAGTAGCGAGATGTACCAGAATATCTGATCTTTTAAATTCTTTCCATTCTTTATTAATTGATCCAGTTATCCATTTTACATTCTTGATTTTTTTATTTTTTTTTTTTCTAGTTAGGGCGTAAACAGTATGTCCTTTAGATGATACTTTGTTGAGAAAATTTCCTCCGATGTATCCGTTTGATCCAGTAAGAAAAATTTTCATTAAATTAATCTATTTACCCCTTTTATGCATTAGGTAAAAATATTTTTGTATTTGATTTATAGAAAATTCGATTACACTATTTGTTGATTTTTTTTGAAAATAAAATTTATACCAGTCAAGAGAATAACTAATGGCTTCTTTTGCTGATAAAATAGTTTTCCAATTCAAATATCTTAGTGATTTATTGCTGTTTAAAGCCAAGTGAGTTGACTCATAAAATTTATTTTTAATAATCTTTACTTTTGATTTTGATTTTAATTTTTTTTTACTAAAGTTTACTAAATCTATAACTTTCAAATTATTTTTTAAACTAGGACCGAAATTCCAAGCGCTAGAATATTTCTTATTTTTACTCATTTTCTGAATTAATATAAGATAACCAACTAAAGGTTCAATCACATGTTGCCAAGGTCTTGTTGCTTTTGGGCTTCTTATAATAATTTTTTTATTATGAATTAACTTCTCAGCGCAGTCTTTCATAATTCTATCTTTCGTCCAATCTCCTCCCCCAATACAATTGCCTGATCTAACAGTTGATATTTTGCACATTAAATCTTGATAAAAAGATTTTTGGTAACTGTGAAAAATAATTTCAGATGCCGCTTTACTTCCGCTATAAATATCATGTCCTCCTAGTGCTTCATTTTCCTTAAATTTTTTCTTTTTTTCTAAATTTAGATAAACTTTATCGGTAGTAATAATTACTCCAACTTTTACGCTTTTTTCCTGTCTTATTGCCTCTAAAATATTCATGGTTCCTACTACGTTGGATTTTATGGTATCTATAGGATCCAAATAGCTAACAAATACACTTGATTGAGCTGCAAGATGAATGACTACTGAAGGCTTGGTTCTTTTAATTGCTATTTTTAATTTTTTTAAATCTTGAATATTATTTCTATAATCTTTCTCTAAAAATTTTGAAAGTCTTAGGCCATCAAAAAAATTAGGTTTTGAGATTGGATTTAAAGCATAACCATAAATCTTTGCCCCCAATACTTTTAAAATTAAAGTAAGCCAACTTCCTTTAAATCCTGTATGACCAGTTATAAAAACTTTTTTATTTTTCCAAAATTTTTTATTCAGATTCATTTAATTTTCTTAATTATTTTTTTAATTTGAAAATATTTTATTTTATTTCTTTTATCATTAACATCGTTAATATCTTTATAATTATCTATAGAATGCCAAAATCCACGGATTTGCTCAAAATTTGTTTTCTTTTTTTTTATTATTGGGGGATAAAAAAATGTTTCAAAATTTTTATAATTTTTAAAATTTTTTTCTAATAATTTTTTTTTTAAGATTGATATGCCGGAATTTACATATCCGATAAAATTTTTTTTATTTCTATTTATTATTGCGTTAAACTGAACATCTCTCATAAAATTTACAATTTTGTTATTATTTTTTGCAATTATTCCAAAAGGTAATTTTGTTGTACAACCTATAAAAGTTGCATCTATTTTTTTATTTAAATGGTTTTTATAAATTCTATTTATATTGAAATCAAATATTGCATCTCCATTTAAAAGAATAAAACTCTCAGAAAGTATCTTTGTTTTTATTTTAAAAATTCTCTTTGAAATTGATGTGTTTGCACCTGTGTCAATTACATCTATTTTACAATTTTTAAACTCTTGTTTTTTTTTAAAATATCTTTTTATTTGATAGCCCTTATAGCCTACTGGTAAAATAAAATGGTTAATTTTATTTCTTTGTAAAATTTTAATGATGTACCAAATTATTGAATTACCATGAATCTTGACTAATGTTTTGGGTATTTTTTTTCCTATTGCGCCCAATCTAGTGCCCTTTCCTCCACACAATATTACTGCTGTTTTAAAAATCATTAATTAGATCTCCGTTATTATTCTTAAATAAAATTTTATGCATTAATTTTTTCTATTGTTTTTATACTGGACCAAAATCTTTTATACGCAGATTTATCTAACTTATAAAATAAATAATTTATGCTTTTTGAGATTTTTTTTCTTACCTGTTTTCTTGAATTTATTGGTATTTCTTTATTATGATTTAAAACTTGGACACCGTCATTAGGATCAAAGATGTTTTGATATTTGTGATCTACGATTCTAGCAGAGTCTACGTTTGATAAATTTGCTTCCAAAGCCATACTTGATAAACCACAAATAACAAAGTCGACTTTTTTAATCATTTCAAATGAACTTGAATTTTTAATTTCAATTTTAATTGCTTTAGATAAATTTTCTTTGAATAATTTAATCGTTTCTTTACGAACAGCTGGGTGAGGACTTAGAATAAATTTAAAATTCTTATTGCTTAAATTGTTAAGATAACTAATAATCATTTCCTCATCTCCAATCGAGGGGCAGATAAGGATAGATTTAATTTTGTTTCTTTTTTTTATAATCTTTTTAAATTTAACTATATCATATCTAAGTGATCCAATTACAAAAATTCTTTTTTTATAATAAGACGATAACAATTTTTTAAATTGCTTGCCTTGCACAAAATAATAGTCTGGGGATGGAGAAAATGAATATCCCTCTTTTTTTTTATTTTTTGTAAATTCTTTTGACTTATGTAAGTAAGGTAGGACATTCTCATTACACAAGCTGCCCTGGTAAGACACGCTTTTAGTGGAAGAATTAGTTTGTCTAATAAAGTGATATATTGACCTGCTTCTTGGATTAAATTCTATGTAATTTATGAAAAAATTTATCTTTTTATCCATCAAAAAATTTTTGACAGACAAACCGTCTATTAATGAGTTTTGAATTGTTCCAGAAAATGAAGAAAGTAATAATGGCTCCAAAACGTTTTTACAATCAATGCCATTTATAAAATAGAATTTTTTATTTTTTCTTAAAAAAAATACGAGTTTTAAAAATGAAACAAATGTCACAAAATAAATTTGAATAATTTCTTTCAAAGAAATAAATTCATTACTTATTATAAACGGTATCTTTAATTTATGAAATAATTTTTTATATAAAATAAAATTTTTAAGAAAATTAAAATAATTGACAACGTTAATTAAATAAAAATTATCCTTAATTCTTTTTTTTAGGGGGGTAAGACTATACATTCTATCAAAAGATAGTTTGTTATTTTGAACTAAATCAAATTCAATTGAATAAAAACAATTTTTTCTTTCAATCTTTTTATACCTAGTCCTTAATAAGATTTTAAGTAAAGAAAAAAAAATTAAATCTATGATAAAATTCTTTATAAACTTAAAAATAAAAAGAATAAAAAATAATTTTTTATTATATTTAATTTTTTGTTCTTTATTTAGTAAAATCTTTAATCTAGAATACCATTCATTTTCTACAGTATTGTCTTTATTTGCATTTCTAGTGATCCACCATAGAGATAAATTTTTATATTTTATATTTTCAGAAAAAAAATTTTTTATCTTTGAGTTGGCGAACCATTTTGTATAGGAGTCCCTAGCAATATCCCAGGGATTTGTTCTGTGAACAAGATTATTATCTGACATTTTGAAAAAATTTAAAAAACTATATTCTTTATCTTTTTATTGCTTATTGCTGATTTAATATTATTTGATGCTTTAACCCTCATTTCAACGATCGACTCTCTAGAGAAATATCCTGCATGAGGATTAATTATTATTTTATTGCTTAAAAAATTTTTTCGATTTTTCCATAATTTTATCAGTTTTTCTTTTTGAGAGGGTGGCTCTTCAGGTAATACATCTAATCCAATTCCAGAAAATTTACCTTTTTTAAGTCCTTCATATAAAGTATCCAGTTTATCAACAATGCCTCCTCGAGCAGTATTAACTAGTACACTTCCATTATTTACGTTTTTTAAAAAATTTTTGTTAATCATTCCTTTAGTTTTATTATTTAAAACGCAATTAATCGAAATAATATTTGAAAATTTTGTAAGTTCCTTCAAACTATTGAATTTTTTTACTCCAGCTACTTTTACATGACTCTTTTTCACAAATGGATCATAAAAGCCGATATTTATGTCGAAGGCTCTCATTCTCGCAGCTAAAGCTGATCCAATTCTTCCTAGTCCGATAATTCCAAGATTTAAATTTTTTATTCTTTTTACAGGATCAATCTTATTTTCTTTTGTAACATTCTCTTGCCAGATATTTTTATAACTTTTACAATTATTATTATATAAAAAAATTTTTCTTGTTAATGATAAAATTAAACCACTAGCAGTATCAGCAACTTCACCTATTCCATAATCAGGAGTGTTGGCAATCAATATTTTATA
>MDTB01104817.1_pt1 | contig 13610 bp, 8 predicted proteins | sample 811161 | NCBI WGS metagenome assembly MDTB01 (sample SAMN05326650, study PRJNA326480) | marine metagenome | isolation source: seawater | place: Mediterranean Sea | collected 2009
ACAGCACCTGTTAAAATAAACATGACAAATATTGTTTTCACCAAATTCAACGTTGCAGCCAAAGTCGTTGCATCTTTATTGTTAAATATAACACGGCTTTCACAATCAGCTGGGAAATTTTGATAAATAATACCACCCTCATACGTATATTTTGCACCTGTAATGATTTGAGGAGCCTCGTTATCCCTATATAGCTCCTTGATGGTGGCAGTGTCTGTCAAATCTGTCGCCGGGTCAAATTTATTTAATGGATTGATAGCTTCAGTAAAACCTTCATTGTTTTTCTTTTGAAATTTCATTCCAGTAATCCAACTCTCTGTTGATAATACTTTATTAAACCCATGGTTACCACATATTTCTAAATGCATTACACGCCCGGAATTTCGTACATACTGCATGGTTTTGTATTTAAATACATTTGGCGATACATAGGCATCACTATTGTTGTAATATGGAGATGCTAACTTATGCAATTCATTTAATCCTTCATCTTGAAATTGATTGTAATCATCGCTTGTTAATGTACCATCTAATAATGGCAAACAAACAATCATTAATAAAACTAAAACGATTACACGGCGTGTAGTTAATTCAGTTAATTTTTTCCCAACTTTGCTAGGTTCATTTGCCATATCTTCAACTTCCACATCTTCATCTCCTTGTTTTGCTGCTTTGTATAATTTAACGATACGAACCATTCGTACTAAACGTACGATCCTGACAATTCTGCCAGCACGTGTACCAACACGCGATGCTCTTCCAGCTTTCAGTGCAGTTGCATCATCAGAGCCTCCACCACCACCAGTCAATGGATCCCATATCCAACCAATATCTGGTATTAAACTTAATGTGGATAATAAATCAAGCCAAAAGTAAAATGATAAATTATAATTTGGTTTCACCGCCATGTTTAAACAAAACTCTGCCATGAAAATAACTAAAGCTAAAATGGAAAATGTATAAAACCAAACATCTGCCGGTTTTTGAGTTGCCATTAATCTGATATCATCAGCAAACAATGCATATATGGTAAAAACCATTGTAGCGACATTGAACCATTTGCTAGCTAGTACATCACCTAGAATTTCTTCCCATGTTTTTGGTGCATTTTTCTTCTTTGCCTTTGCTTTTAATGGCGCTGGTTCATCCGGCATACCTGTCGTTGGGCCTTTTTCTACATCCGTCATATTGCTTTTACTTTGATCAGTTGTATAATATATAGTGATGTATGTAATAAATATCTAACTAACAAAAGAAAAAAAAAGAAATATAATTATCAACGATTTATTTCCTTTTATTTTTTACGCGTATGTATAGATCTATATAAATATCTATCTATCTACGTGTATACGGCTTCTATCTACGTGGATATTTTTTGTCACTGAATGTACACAAAACAACACTTTTAATTCTCTCTCTCTCTCTCTTTCACATCGATATGTATATTCAACGTTGTTACATTGACTATTCAACATCTGATTTATTCATTATTATTTGCAATTATTTCAATTATGTGTACTGTTAATTTATGTATATCTGTTATAGCGGATCCTCCAATAAACTCATACTCGCCTGTGATGTGTAGTGCTAAAATATTTGGACAATTAACGATCCGATATATCGCCTCGGTGTAGGTAGGTACACATCTGGTGTAGAGTATATGATAGGAGCAAGGATATTCCATATTCATGTCAGTAGTGTAGGTAGTAGGTAGTAGGTAGTAGGTACACATCTGGAGTAGAGTATATGATAGGAGCATATAGATCTATGTCACATGTAGAGGAAACGATTGTTTTGACGGGTGTAACGCCTTGCCGATTCTATATACGAAAATGGACACAAATTGAAAAAGGTGCAGTCATACTTGTATGCTATTTCAGTACCGTTTGATGTCTTTTTGGTATATTTCAGGAAAAAGGAACGGAGGACGAAAAAGCTGCACTTGAAAAAGACATATGGCAGCCATTACCAAACACATGGACGGTATATCTCCCAGATTTCCCAGGGATCCCATTTTGATTTAACATGGAAATACCATTATTTTGAAATTATTATTTCGACAAATATATTTATTTGTTACAAAATTACAAATTAATAAATTATGTGAAAATATATATGACATAGAATTAAGAATGAACACTGTCCAACGACAAATGTATGTTTACTTTGAAAAAAAACAAGACGACACACACTTTGTTCTTTTGCACATTTTTTTTTTCACAAGTTTATACGTACGTATCTTCGTATATATATATATACATAGAATATTATATATATATATAAAGGGATGTCCCCGTTTAATTCTATACCAGCATCATTTTGGTGGGTACTAGTTACAGCAACTACTGTTGGTTATGGAGATATGTATCCAACTAGTTTTGAAGGTAAAATGATTGCAACTTTAACGATGATGGTAGGTGTGCTCGCGTTAGCATTACCTGTTTCTGTCATCGGTGCTAATTTTGCAGACATATACGGTAAAAAGCAAAAACAAACATTACAAGCAGAGCAAAAAATGTTAGTTCAAATGTGGAAAGGGCAAATTGGCAATGTAGATGGTGCAGAGGAAACAAGGATCAATACAGATGGAGACATTGAGACAATTGATACATCAAATAGAGATAGGATCGACTCTGAAGAATCGCCAGATGCAATGAAAGATGAATTATTGCATATATTAAGGGATATTCAAGAATTATCTTCAAAAGCAACTTTAATCATGCGATCCATGGATGCTGATGAATTTAAAGATACTGCCAGGAAAGAACGACGAATTACGGAATTAGAAAGACAAGTTACAATGATGTCTAAAACAAAATCAAAATTAGGTTCATTTCAAGCGCTAAAAAGAATGAGAAGCAAGGAAAAAATTAACAGTGGTAATGGTAAGAATAATGAAGAACGGGATGCAACATCTACATTACCGTCGCCACCACCGCCACCACCACCATAGTAAAAATAAACCCGAGACGCGCAGTGGTATTTTGCGTAAAATTATTTTGAGAGATTACATGTGCGCTTTTGTTATTTTATTACCGACGCGCGAACCGTTCATAAAAAATACTTCGTAGACGACAACAATTCGTAAAATTTTTTTTGGAAAAGCGTGTATATGTTAATATTTTTTAATATTCGTATATATATATATATATATATATGAAAAATTTATTTTTACACACGCATGCACACTCTTTTTCTCTCGTTCGATCATTTCGACTTTTATATCACATTAACAAGTGTTAATTAACTCCATATTAAAATTTTGATTTTTCTCTTATCACATATATATATTTACAAAGCGTTTGTTCTTACAAAATATCTTCATCTTTTACAACTTTATCATCTGTATTATCTATATCATCATCATTATCATCATCTGTTGTTGGTATTGTCGATTCATTGACATCTACAACTGCCGTCTCTTCAATTGATACGGGAGGTTGATATATCTCCTCTGTATCACGTTTCATACCAATGTGTGACGGTGGCACCATTGAAGAGACAGACGAATAAGAATTCAAATCATTTGTGCTTCTAAATTCTGCAAATGCGTAGGGATCTATATCAACTTGATGCGCCAATTGATTGACAACGCATTCAGCGCAACAACATGCTAATACAAGATGATCATTGGCAAAACATGTCGGCAGTAGTTGCTGTTGCTTGGATAAACTTTTATGTAATTCATACACAGTGTAAGTTATGGCTACAGCATAGATGATAACTATAAGCACTCCTAGAGAATATAATACACTAGAACGCAAAATTGCTGAAAATATATCTAAAACTACTGCTGTACAAAACAGTACCCAGAGATATACGCGAACTTGCTGATGATCTACACTTCCACAAATTTTAGTCCCAGTTTTCTTTGTTATTTGTGCAAGCGTATTTGGATAACAACAACAAAAACACCAATTTGCAAAATGTGTAAAATCAGAACACAGTGAACATAATCCTTGCTCCCACGTTGCATCTCCATAATATGCTGTAGTTACATGCTTGGCCGACATTATTTTATTATATACTATTTTCTTCAATTGCGTATAGCTAGTCGTCTATCTAGTTAATATATTAAAAGTTGTGATTAAAATAATTATATCCATACTTGTCTTCTTCTGCTCGTTAAGTCTCTAATGTCTATAAAAAATAATAACACACACAGAAATCTTTTTTTTTTATTTATTAAAAAAAAAAAAAAATAAAAGTGTATGCAAGAAGCTAAAGCGTCGTTGCAAGCTAAGGCTAGCAGCCTTATATTTTAGGCAGAGTTTTAAATGATGCCGATGCCGATGATGCCGCCTCAAAAACATCAATAACATTTAAGAATTTTTATCTTATAAAAATAATTATCAAATAAATTAATGAAACAGATAAATAATTATAAATTATCGGATATTATTATTCTTATCCGACTCTAAATAGTCAGTTCGGTAACTTAAAATTTCTAAACCTTAAAATATAACTCTAAAATTTGGGTTGTAATGCTATGTCTATGCTATGCGGCATCTTCGCACATCGGCATCATCAAAAATTTACCGGGCAATAAGAGCACAATAATAAAATCTGCTGAAATTCTGAGATCTGGGAGATGGAAATGCATAAATTTTGGTGTGTGGGTTTTAGTTTATTGGGCAGAGTTGTAAGTTTAAGTTAAGGTATTTTAATCCCTGCTCTTTTATAATGTATTATAATGCGATATGATGTTTATGAAAAACTTTCGAACCCTTTCTCCGGACCCTATTTACGGTATAATTGGAAACAGATTTAAGGTAATAATATGCTGGTCGGCGTGAAAAAACAATTGTTCTTTACCGTACCTAAATGTAAATGGTAGGACGATAAAGAACACACGTCAACAGGAAAAAAAAAAACAAGAAATATGCTGAAACCCTCTGGACAGCAGGCAAATACCATGTGCATTTACGATCTCCAAAAACGATTTCTAAAAATTTATTTCTTCTTTTTGGTTTATAAAAGTTGTTTTGTCCTTCTACAAATATATCTACAAATATAGTGAAAGAGATAAGAAGAATACAATTTGATGGTAATATATCAATAAATTGAATGATATTATTCTTTATTAATATTGTTTATCGAACAAAAATTTCTGTTTGATTAAAATTACGAGGGAACGTAGAAAAAAAAAAGCTTTGATAAATTTAAAATCATATAGCTTTTTTTTATAACTACTAGTTGAACTTATAGGACGGAATATAAAATATATACAGATATATAAATATCAAGAACAAGAATGGCATCATTTAAGAGAAACGAAATAAATCCTTCACTAATTGCAAATAAAAAGAATGATATTATCGCTACAAATGTACGTTTAAGAATACAAAAAGTTTTATCACATATGGAAGAAAATAGAAAAATATCATGTTCCTCCTCCATACTAAAAGCAAACAATTGTAGTGGTAATCATAATACGGATAAAGTATTAGACATAGAAGATATGGTATCTCAGAAGCAAGAGTATGTCGACGAATCGGATTTAATGGAACAAGACAAATATTTACTCGATCCAAAACTGTATAGAGAGTCACAGAAGCCATTATTAGAAGCATCAACGTTGCCACGGCATTGCTACTTGTCAAATCGATGGTATCGGCACGAGTTAAATAAAGCTTTTTTACCATCTTGGACGATTATTGGAAGGGAAGATGAAATTCCTGAACCGGGTATGTTTTTAACATTAGATTTACCTTGGGCTGGACCGATTGCTGTATGCCGTGCAAATGATATGAAATTATATGCATTTGCAAATTCATGCAAACATCGGGGCGCCAAGGTATTGCAAGATAAAAGAGGGAAAGCATCTGTTTTAGGATTAGTATGTCCTTATCATGCATGGACCTATGATTTTGATGGTGTTTTAAAATGGGCACCAGGGATGAACAATGCAAAAAATTTTAATGAAGATGATATAGCATTAGCACCAATACATATTGATACGTTTCATGGATTTATTTTTATAAATGCATTGCCTCGTAGAAAAGACATAAAGTTAAAATCATTGAAAGAATCATTAGGCGATATTTCAAAACATCTACAGCCATGGTTTGACCCAGTACATGGCAAAGCAAAAAATATGAAATGTGTTAAACGACGTACATATATTATTGATTGCAATTGGAAGTTTCTAATGGAAAACACTTGTGAAACCTACCATACTTCTGTAGTACATAAAAATAGTTTAGGCCCGATGAAAGCAAAGCCAGTTGATCCACATGTTGGTGATTGGGATGCGGTGCGTGTTCCATCTAAAAGGTCTATTGTACCATTACCAACTGATTTTAAAGATGTTGCAAATCCATTACCACCATTTACAGATCAAACAGCATTTGTAAATATCTTTCCCAGTTGTCAAATTAATGCCACGTGGGATTGCTTATGGTTCATGCGATTAATACCATTAGGTGTAAATAAAACTGAAATTGAAATGGGATTTTGTTTTCCAAACGAAACAATCGCAACGCAACAATTTCCAAGTGTATTGCCAGAGTATTTAAAACGATGGCATATAGCAGTGAGTGAAGATAATGCAATATCTTTGAATCAAAGAATTGGCGTTGAATCGATCCATCGTGTACCTGGTAGATTTTCACAACTTGAATTTGGTACACATAATTTCAATAATTGGTTGATAAATAAGGTAATACCAAAAGAAATAAGTGGTTTTGAATGGAATCCTGGAAAACGTGTCTTTGTAGGTCGTAAAGATGAATTATTTTCAAATGATGATGAAAAAATGATGGAACTTGTTGAAAACGGGCTGTAGAAGGGGTGTGTGTGATGTGGTGTGCGTGCATCATAGTGATATTAATTAGTACGAATAATGCATATATCATAAAAATTTTTCCTTAGAACGTCGTAAAAAATACGCGTATCATAGAAGAAAAGATTTTTCGGCTTCATCATATTCAATGTCTTTTGCTTACCAGAGAGGTATTATCTCTTTTTTTAAAAATTACATATCATATCATACTTCGTAAAAAAATTAAAAAAATTTGCTACAAGATATTATAAACTTCTGCAGAACCATTTTATATACTTCGTACCGATCGTACCGTTTTGGTAAAAATATAATATCTACGAACTCGTCGTATACTCTGGACACCAGAGATTTTCCTTGCCAGTACCCTGACGTATCTATCTTCCATATTATATCATACACTACACACTACTTCTTTGTTCCAATTTCTTATCAATGTCAGTATAATTTGTATATGCAGAACGATAAATACGTACCGCATGAATAACGTCATCTATTCCCATTACTTCTCGGGCACTATGCATAGACCATTGTGGGCAACCAACATCAATTGTACGTATACCAGTGCCACTAGCAATAATTGGTCCAATAGTACTTCCACATCCCATATCTTGTCGAACAACAAATTCTTGTGTTTTTGCTTCCCCGCCAGGACATCTTCTTGCAAATTCTTTAAATATATATGATGTGATTGAATTCTGAGATATATTGGTCGAAATAAATTGCGTGATGTTAGTTATGTTATATATATATATATAATTATGTATCATATTATATTGTGTGCAATACTTACAGTAGCATATCTTTGATTCACATTTGTTTTGATAACAACACCATCATGAAATTTTGGACCATGATTTTTTTCATGTTTACTAGGGTAATTGGGATGGATACCATGTGCCATATCTGAACTAATCAAATAACTTTTTTGTGTTGTTCGTTCTACAACTTCATCTATATTTGGCGACGCAGCAAATGCATTTGCAATACGATTAATAGAGTCTGTCATTAAAGTACCCCTTGCGCCAGATGTACTTGTACTTCCAATTTCTTCATGATCAAATACAGCCAATAAACGTATAGATTCTTCCTCTGCCAAGTTTGAATCATCAGCAGTTGTATCAATCAATGCACGTAAACCACAATATACACTGCATAAATTATCCAATCGACCACTGTAAATAAATTCTTTCTTTGCACCACCTATAGTTGATGGTTGCACTTCACATAATTGTAATTCAAAATCATCAATATGATTTGGATCGCAATTTAATTCTGTTGCGAGTAAATCAATCAAAACACTATGATGTTGGCCATTTTTTGATTCAGATTTACCACCCAATTCAGCTTTCACAACAGAGGCGATAACTGCTGGTAAATGAGTTTCTGTATTGATTTCCAATTTTGTACCTGTTCCTCTTGCAAGATGAATTGCTAATGTTGGAATTCTACATATAGCATCATCAATTTTCACATTTCTTATTTGCACATGGTTCGTATCAGGATTACGTATGATAACACGCCCAGCAACACCAAGATCACGGTCAAACCATGTATTCCAAAGTCCGCCACCATAAGTTTGTAACCCAATTTGTTGATATCCTGCTGAAGTAATTTTTGAGTTTGGTTTTAATTTCAAGCATGGACTATCACTATGTGCACCAATAGCAATAAATCCATTGCCAGATTCATATTTACTTCCAATAGCAAATGCAACAATCGATGAATCATTGCGTGTAAAATAATATTTACCACCTTGCTTTAATTGCCCTTTGAATATAGACCTTTCTTTTATTTCAGTATAACCAGCTTTGTTTAACCAATTTTTACACACTTCAATTGCATGAAAACATGTCCATGCTTTATTTAAAAAATCCACCATTTCTTGTGGTAATTGAGTATCTGCATTGTTATTTGCCAATGATGCCATGATTGTAGTATATATATATATATGTGTGTGTGTGTGTACCAGATAAATTATTTAATTATATTATTTGTGAGTGTATGGATGTATCTATCTATATATATATATACAGTATATAGATCTATGGTATAGATATAGAGATATATGTTTTTGTATATAGGAATTATTATTCGATGGATTTAGATTACCAGATTATACTATAATACTATTTAGAAGTAATATACATGTAGGCATCACAATGATAGTAGCATAGGAATAGTATTGTAACCCTGTTAGGAACATGAAAAAGGTGGAGAGTACCCTGACATGTACCGCTATATTACCAACACCCTCGACTACTATTATAGCCTAGTATAGCTATATCCAGGCTATCTGGCTATATCGATTTTAAAAATATTATTACCAAAGTATACTGGTATATGAAAATGAATTAATATATATTGACAAGTCGTTTTGTATGTATAGAATATCATCTGTCCATCAATTTTTTTTTTTTTTATAACCAAAAACAAAGAGTTTAACATCTATTACAAATAAATTGTAGAATAATACGATAATATATTTCCATTTAAATATATATATATATAATATAACAATAGTTTTTAAAATAATGTCGCAAAATAGTAATGAAGACAACGCAACCGTTGTAAATACCGCTGATGTAGATTTACAACAAGTAGAAACAAATAATAGTAATGATAATTCAACAACCACAACCACAACAACAACAACAACAACTACCATCCAATCGCCAGTTGGTAATCCTTCCACTGGAAATCCAACTAGTGACCTTGACAGACAAATTGAAAAATTACGTCGTTGTGAATATTTAAAAGAATCCGAAGTGAAAAGTTTATGTGCCAAAGCTCGTGAAATTCTAATTGACGAAAGCAATGTGCAACGCATTGACGCCCCAGTAACTATCTGTGGTGATGTACATGGACAATATTATGATTTAAAGGAATTGTTTAAAGTTGGTGGAAATTGTCCAGACTCAAACTACTTATTTATGGGTGATTTTGTTGATCGTGGTTATTATTCCGTCGAAACTTTCTTATTGCTTTTGGCATTAAAAGTTCGTTATCCAGATCGTATTACATTGATACGTGGTAATCATGAAAGTAGGCAAATTACTCAAGTATATGGCTTTTATGATGAATGTTTGAGAAAATATGGATCCGTTAATGTATGGAGATATTGCACAGAAATATTCGATTATTTATCATTAGCAGCAATTATTGAAGATAAAATATTTTGTGTTCATGGTGGTTTGAGTCCATCCATCCAAACGTTAGATCAAATCCGTACGATCGATCGCAAGCAAGAAGTTCCACATGATGGGTCCATGTGCGATTTATTATGGAGTGATCCAGAAGATTTAGAAGGATGGGGTCTATCGCCTCGTGGTGCTGGTTATTTATTTGGTGGTGATGTAGTAGAAAATTTCAATCATACCAATAATTTGGATTTAATTTGCCGCGCTCATCAATTGGTCATGGAAGGTCATAAATCAATGTTTAATGAAACATTAGTGACAGTCTGGAGTGCACCAAATTACTGTTATCGTTGTGGTAATGTTGCTGCTATATTAGAATTGGATGAAAAATTAAATAAACGCTTTAAAATATTTGAAGCTGCACCTGCTGAAGCACGGGATGTACCAACAAAGAAAACTGCACCAGATTACTTTTTGTAAAATGTACGCGTGTGTAATATTATATATATATGGATATATGCATATATATAAATATATATAAAGTGTGTATAGTTATTTTTGAAAGTGGAGAGAAAGGGATAAAAATGTGTGTTTGGAGAGAAAGTACGTGGTGTGTGTGATCGTAAAAAAAAGAACCCACCTACGACAGCATACGCCTTTTTGTAGGATATTTTATAGTATATTATAAAACCACACTTTAATAATCATCATTATAATTGGATGAATCATCATCATCCTCACTTGTCACATCACTAACACTACTACTTTTATCACTTTCTTCATCCTCTTCCATCTTCTTTTTTTTATCATTTGAATTTGTTGTTGTTGCATTACCAAACTTTTGATCAAGACGTGCTTGTTGTTTTGCCTTTAAAATAAGTTGACGCACTTCATCATCATCTACATCACCAAATGCACTATTCATATTATCAAAAACATTATTAACTATATTATTACTATTATTATTAGCTGTCGGCTTCTTCGTTTTCTTCCTATAATTCTTGCCTATTTTTTTCTCTAAATCAACTATTTCTTTTGTTTGTTTCATTAAATCTTCAGCTTCATTTGATATGACATCACCACCACCACCTAATTGAATTACATGGACAGTTGTATCATTGTCATCAATAGTGGTTGTGGTGGTATTATGTACATTGATGTTCGTATTATCATTATTATTTACATTAAGAGATCCAAGGAACATACCTGCATCTTGAATAATACCTTCTTCATCTACATTTGAGGTTTCTGCAAATAATAAATCAATATCATCATCATTTCCATCATATGCGAAATTATTTTTTAGGTTTGAAATATCAACATTATTATTTTCGAAGTTTTTTACATCATTCAATAATATATTAGTAGTATTGATATTATTATTGTTGCTTGAAGATTCACCATCCTCTTCATATACCATAGGTTTTTTCCCAAAAATAGATTTAAATTTTTCTGCTAACTCGTCTTCACCTTGTTGTAATTCTTCTTCAGATTTTGCAGGTGCAGTTGCTTCAAGGACGACAGGTGTACGACCAGTTAAATTCTTCAATCTATCAAATAATTCAGTTTCAGTTCCCAATTTCTCTTTATCAACACCTTGTAAGTTTGCTAACCTACTATGTAAATCTTCATATTCATCTGTATTAGATTTTTTCTTATCATTCTTATCATCATCATTAAACGCGGACATATTGGACAATTACGTATTATTTTTTTTTATTATTAAAAATGTTGTATTTCCTTTTTGTGTATTATTTGTTTTCATTGGAAATCGTATTTTTCATATAGTATAAACGTGCAAAAATCCCATCATTCTTCTTCTTCATTTATTATTAATTAGTATTAATTATATTAATTAGTATTATTATTTATTCAAATATATCTGTAGACGACTGATGTATATAATTTGGTATAAACTTATATCCATCAAAGAAGTTCTACTTAGCAAAACTCGCTTTATCATTCAATATTATAATATACATATACATATAAGAAATACTTGCGATCATCATCAATCATATCATGTTTCAATCTCTTCGTTCTGGTAAAATTAATAAAAAAGACAAGAAAGATAAAGTTACATTGACTAGTTTCCCGGAACCAAATGCACATGATACATTTATTAATATGCAAAGGCAACACGGGGCGAATGTATATGAAGAACAACAAGTTTTGTCTGCGTTAAAGAAAAAGTATGGCGTTACTATATATAAAGATGATTCATTAATAGATTTAGATGAAAATAATGCTGGAAATCAGAAAAATAATAACAATGATGATGCATCATCAACTCAATCGAAAAGAAAAGATAGACGAATGTATTGGATGGATGATAATTATTGTGAATCTTGTTATAGTTGTGGTTCAAAATTTACATTAGTCTTAAGGAAACATCATTGTAGAATATGTGGACAGATATTTTGTGGTACTTGTTCAAATGACCGTATAACAGGGAAATTTTTTGGTTATTCAACTCCCCGTGTACGCTGTTGTGAAACCTGTTCATCTGAAAGTATGGCTTTTTTAACATCAACAAAAACTGCTACTAGAAGGCGTGGGCTTGCAGCGCAGGAAGTCACGAAGGCATTATATTCCGTTTTACAATCAACGATGGAGGATTCAAAAGAAGCGGAGAGAGATAGTGGTGGAGACATGAATGGTAGCCCTAGTGGAAACACAGGAAGAATTTCAAGAAGCTCCCCATTAACCCTTGAGGAAATGAAAAACAATAATTTAGATTTTATTGGTAATAATAATAATAATAATAATATGGTAATCAAAAATAAAACAACAAGTATATCAGAAGGTTCGGATACGTTAATTACATCCCCGTCATCTATCATCGAAGAAAATAATGGAAATTCGATTTTAGCATCGAGTGTAGAAAATAATAATAATAATATTACAACGTCAAATAGACCAAGTTCAACAACAGCTGTTGAAGGAGCCGATGATGATAAAGACCAATTTTCGTCTAATACACCATTGAAATCTTTTATGCGTAGTAAAACACCTGACGCGATGAATTTAAATTCATTTTCAAGCTTTCGAAGGCGGAGCTCTGTGCGTACGAATACCTTTGTCTCTCGTAATAAATCGTCCTCTGTCTCGTTTTATGATATGAAACGCAGCCCCAGCCAAGATAACGGCCAAAGTGATGTAGAAGAAATGAAAAGTTTATTTAGGCATAAACATGCATCAATTATAGATGAAAATAAAAAGAAAAATAACAATAAGGATGGTCAACAAACAGGTGAACAGAAAAATATAAACGCTCGTTTAAACTCAACATTGGAAGATATGGAAACGGTATCAAAAGAAAAACTGTCAGAAGCTTCAAATAATTCTGAATTGTCAAGTGATGGAAGAAGACGCGCTTCGTCAATGGATGGCAAAATTTCTAGAAGATCTTTTGCCGAAAGTAATGACAGAGATAATAATCATGATCAAAATAACATTGATAACAATGGTATGACGGATAAAACCAGAAGTCGAAAATCAACCCGCGATGGAGGTCTTGACAAAACTAAAATAACTTCTCGCAAAGTTATCAAAGGGAAAAGAAGCAGCACAAAAGCTAATTCCAACCAAGAATATATAGATGACCCAACGTTCCGAAAACGTACAAAACCATCTACATTGTTAGATATGCAAGATGTGATGACACAAAATAATGCAATCAATTTAAA
>MDTB01129230.1_pt1 | contig 13610 bp, 12 predicted proteins | sample 811161 | NCBI WGS metagenome assembly MDTB01 (sample SAMN05326650, study PRJNA326480) | marine metagenome | isolation source: seawater | place: Mediterranean Sea | collected 2009
GAGAAAAATCTAGCCAATCTTTGACCGAGGAGTTTAATCAGCAAATAGAAAAGACTACAAGTTTTGAAGAATTAGCCACAGCAATGAATTTGACAGCAGAAAAGGCTAGCCTCATGTCTTTTACATCTAATGTTATACCACAGGGTTTTGAACCAAGCGTGGTAGGTACTTTTTATGGATTAGAGGAGGGCCAAATGTCGCAACCTATTGTTGGTGAAAACGGGCTATATGTGGTTGTATTAGATGAAACAAAAAGATCAGCGGCTCCCAAAAACTATTCAAGCATAAAGAAACAATTAGAAGGTCAGAAAAATTCAAGAACAAGCAACAGTGTATTTAGCGCATTAAAAGAAAAAGCAAGCATAGAAGATAATAGAGCAAAGCTTTATTAGCAGCAAGAACTAATTTTATGCACGAAGCTCTCTATTTATGGAGAAAGGCCTATTTTTCAGTAGATTTTGTTAAAGAAAGAAGGCCATAAAAGAACTCTTTTTTACAAGGAACGTATCCAGATTCAATCATTAAAAAAAGGTCTTTAGATCGAGAAACACGATATTTTTTTTCTGAGGTATAAAATGAGGCTTTGAGAGAAGAAAGCGTTAACTCCCCGGAAGCTAATTTGTTAAAAGTTTCAGGATCAAGAAGAGAAGGGCCATTTTTTATATTTATTGAAAACCCCACCAAGCGAATCTTATCTTTTTCACAGAGGAATATGCATAATTGTTTTTCTTCACGACGCTCCAAACAACAGATTTTATCTAAAGTAGTTTGCCAGACACTATCACTAAAAAGGTCAATGATCTTTTCAGCCTCTTTCGGCTTGTTTTTCTTGATCAAAGCCCAATCTTTTCCAGTAATTGTATTTGCAGAAAGAAAGGTGATAAATTCTTTTTTTAAAGGCCTTAATTCTTCTGTACTTAATGAGCGAAATTTTGTCATTTACTTAAAAACTTGATGGGCTACTTTAGTACAAGGACTTATGTCTAGCTTTGTATTTTTCGTACAGAGATGTTTGGCTAGACCTAAGGTCTAGTTTTTTCCCCTGAATAAAAGCAAGAGAAATATTGTTGGTTAAGGCGTCTAAGGCATCTCCCTCAGACACAATAAGAGTAGCATCCTTTCCTTCCTCTAGGCTACCTAAACGGTTGTCTATACCTAATATTTTTGCTGTACTGAGACTAATACTCATCAGAGCCTCCTCTTTGCTTAGCCCACAAGAAACAGATGATCCCGCAGTAAAAGGGAGGTTCCTGGACCCCATTCGCTCCATGTCTCCGCTGTAATCAAGGCAATAAAGCACACCGGCATCATGAAGAATCTTAGCCCCTTTATAGGCCTGGTTAAGATCTTCGTGAGAGCGTAACGGAAGTCGATGAAGTCGATTTAGTATAACAGGAACATTATTTTCTGCTAAAAAATCAGCAATTCGCCACGCATCATTTGCGCCAACGATTACCATATTTTTAATTTCAAACTTTTTTGAAAACAAAACGGCCCGTTTTATTTGTTTTGTTGTTTTAGCATGAATAAATAGTTTAGTAGATCCATCAAAAACACCAATCATTGCCTCTAAGCGTAGGTCTATATTTTTTGAGCCTCCTAGACTGTAGTTTTTTGCTTCTGTAAAGAATGAGAATATTGAATTAAATTCTTTTTCTAGAGCCTTATGTTGTTCCTCTTTTTTTGAACCATCTATTAGATTGTGGTCTTCGGCAGGCCAATTTAAGTGTACTCCATCATCTTTTTTATAAACAGCATCTTCAAAATTCCAGGCATCAAATTCTACAATGCTTGATGTACCAGATAAAACACCCCCCCGAGGAGTAATTTGGCCAATTAAAACACCATTTTTTCGAACAGTTGGTATAATTGGAGAGCCTGTGTTGTATGCCGAGATACTTCTTATGTGTGGATTAAAGTCTCCCACTTCATCGAAATCTCTTGTTGCTCGAACAGCATCAATATCTGCTAGGCCTAAGGTGGTGTTTGGGAGAATAAACCCGGGATAAACATGTTTTCCTATAACATCGTAATATTCTGCATTTGAAATATCAACACGAATATTTGTTGCGTCTTCTATTGTAAGAATTTTGCCATTTTCTAGAACAATTAAAGAGTTTTCAATGACATCTCCGTTTCCAATGTGTGCTGTTGCCCCATAAAGTAGAATTCTTTTCTTTTGCTCTTCTGCGGGATTTTGAGCAAAAAGCCCTGAGCAAAAAATTATACATAAATAAAATAAAGAAAAGTTTTTCATAACAAACAAAGTTAAATGTGTGAGAAACAATTAGTCATCACAGTGAAATAGATAAGAATTTTCAGGTTTTATATTTTGAGTTCTTTTGTTATCTTTTTTCTCTGCAAGCATTTTTTGAATTAGACGATTTCTTTCTTCGTCATTACGTTTACGATTCTGTAGGTCAAACTCTAAAGAATAATAAAGTCGACCATCTACATAAGTTTGTTCAGCTACGCTATATACAGAAAGGGGGTGTCCAGACCAAAGAACAAGGTCTGCATCTTTTCCCATTTTTAAACTCCCAACGTATTCGTCAATGTGTAGTAGTTTTGCGGGGTTTATTGTTACAAACTTCCAGGCGTCCTCTTCTGATGTACCCCCATACTTTACAGCCTTAGCAGCTTCTTGATTAAGGCGTCGGCCCATTTCAGCATCATCAGAGTTGAAGGCAGTTAGAACACCCATGTCGTTTAACAAAGAGCCGTTATGGGGAATAGCGTCATTAACCTCATACTTGTATGCCCACCAATCAGAAAAGGTAGAAGCACCCGCACCGTGAGCCCTCATCTTTTCGGCAACCTTATAGCCCTCTAAGACGTGAGTAAAGGTGTTGATTGTAAAGCCCATAGAGTCAGCTACATGCATTAGCATATTAATTTCTGATTGAAGATAAGAATGACATGTAATTTCACGTTCGTCATTAATTACCTCCAATAAACACTCTAGTTTTAAGTTTTTATGGGGCATTTTAGATTCTTTTTTTTGATTTGTCGAAAGGCCATTCCACACCTTCCATTTTTTGTTGTATTCAAAAGCACGAATAAAGGCGTCGTAGAAAACTTGTTCAACCCCCATTCTTGTTTGTGGAAAACGAATGCGTGCATGGTCACCCCAATTGCTTTGTTTTACATTTTCACCCAAGGCAAATTTTATAAAAGGTTTTCCTTTTTTAAATATTAAGCCATCAGCACTCTCTCCCCAACGCATTTTAATTAAAGCAGATTGTCCGCCGATAGGATTTGCCGAACCATGAAGAAGCTGAGCGGTAGTAACTCCGCCGGCCAACTGACGGTATATATTGATGTCATTAGGTCTAATTGCATCCGACATCCTTACGTCTGCAGAACTAGCATGAGAACTTTCGTTTACACTTCTAAGAGCAATATGAGCGTGCTCATCAATAATTCCTGAGGTCAAATGTTTTCCCTCTCCATTTATAACTATAAATGGATGTTTATCTTTTATTTCAGATACAGCATCGTTTCCAACAGCAATAATCTTCCCTCCAGCAATAGCAAGAGAGGAATTTTCAACAACACCTTCCTTTTCATTTGTCCATAGGGTTATATTTGTGAAAAGAACACTCTGCTCGCTAGGTGGGTCTACCCATCCATAAGCAGTGTTTGGAAACCATCTTTCGCCAAGCTCGTTAAGAGTCTGAAATTTATCTACATTAATTAATGGTTTATTTTCTTTATTTTTTTTATGAACTACCTCATGGGCCGCCTTTCTTTTTATAATGAAAGAAACCCAGTCCCCATTAGCAAGTATTCCTTCTCCTTCAATAGGGTCTTTTCCTACTCCACTAAGACGAACCAACCCACCGTTTTTATCTTCATAAGAAAGACTAATGATTTCGTTGTTAATTTGTATTGAAGCAGAAATAGAGTCTTCAAAGAAAAGTTTAGCAGAGGGGTTTTCTCTACTACCAGTAAGATGAAGGGGAATAATTTCTCCATCAACTTTTAGAACATAAGAGCCTCTGTAGTCGTATTCTTGTTTTTTGTTGACGTTAAACATGGTTCCATGAACCCAATTTTCTAGTAGAGTACAACCTTCACCAAAAAGAGCTTTATCGCAAATAATAAAATTTGCCTTCATCCCCTTTTTTAATAAACCATAATTGTTTTCAACACCAAGCATCTTGGCGGGAACGGTGGTTAGGGCTTTAAGTGCGGTTTCTTTATTTAGGCCGTATTCTACAGCTTTTGTTAAAAGATCCAAGAAAACACCATCTTCTTTTATGCCCGAACGAGTAAAAGAAAAGGAGATGTTTTCGGAAGCCAAAAGAGCGGCATTGGCAGGGGCAAGCTCCCAATGTTTCATATCAGACAAGCTTAGGTTTAAGCATTCGTATGGATCACTTACATCAAAGGCGTCCGGAAAATTAATAGGGATGATAAACTGTATTTTTTCCTCCTTTATGCCTTCTAGGCTAAGATATTCATCACCAACACCTTTTATAATAAAGTTCATCTTAAATTCATCTCTTAAGTCTTTTACAGTTCTAATTGCATGGTGGTTGTCTATTTCAATAATGGGCTTTAGTTTTAAATTATTATGCATTTCAACTAAGCTTATATTGCTTTTGTCATGATTCGTGTTTGCCCATATTGCATCATAGATGCATTGCCTCAAAAGAGCAATAGAACCCATAAAAGAACTAGGAGAGTTTTGATTAGAACCACCTTTAGAAAAAGAGTAGTGAGCTAAAGCTTTTGGGTTTATAAGTTCTTCTTGTGCCCCTCCATCTCCTAAACTAACAATTGCTGAACTACCACGAACAATCCCGTCGTTTAGGTGGGTTAATACAAGGCCAAAACCATCGTTTCTATATTTTTCAGCACCCAAGGGTTCTGGAGAAAAGAAATTGGATGCATTAGACTCTGCTTTTAAAGCTTGATTCCAAGAAAAAGGGCCCGGAGTATTGCTCTCTAACTGAGGCTTAGGGTTCCAACTTTTAGCTTTTGTTTTTGGAAGACCGTATGAAGAGAAGGGATCTATAAATGAGGGATATATATGAGCACCATCTAAATTATGAATAATTGCATTTTTTGGAATATCTATAGACTCCCCAACATTTAAGATTAGGTCGTCTTTAATAATCATTATAGATCGCTTTATGCTCGTTTCGGCACTAACATGAATTTCTGCATTTATAAATGCATGTATGCTGTTGTGTTTAGAAACGACACCGTTTACCGGAAAGTTTTCTTGAGCATTAGCAGCAAATAGTCCGGCAATCAATAATAATAGCATTGGATTTCTCATGAATTCATTTTTTTGCTTTGGTGAATTTAATATTTTTCTTTGAAAGGTTTTTTAAATAAACACCTTTGCTAAGGAAATTGTTAAGTTTGTATAGATAAACTGGATATAATGTATTTAGGACTAAAAAATTTACACAGCCTCATGCCCTATGTTTTGCTAACAATATTATTGTTGGCTATAATAACATCAATCATTTCTTACTATAAAAAGAAACCACACACAGAGGCTGATAACAAAAATGGGTTGATTGTTATGATTATTGCCCACTTACAATTAGTTGTAGGTCTTATTCTTTATTTTGTTAGCCCAAAAGGAGCAGGGTCCCTAAGTCAAATAACTGAAGCGATGGAAGACCCCATCAGAAGACTGTATGCCCTAGAACACCCCGTGTGTATGGTGCTAGCAATTGTATTTATAACGGCAGGACATTTAAAAGCTAAAAAAGGAGCACCAAGCCATCAAAAGCACAAGGTAAAGAGTATTTATTTTCTTGTTGCTTTATTTTTTATTCTAATAAAAATCCCATGGTCAGTATGGCCATAAAAAAAACCTATGTCTCAAAAAGTAGTGATTAAGCCATCTGGGGAAGTAGCTGTTTTGGTAGGGGTAATTACCCAAAAACAAGACGAAAAAAAAGTCAAAGAATATTTAGATGAATTATCATTTTTAGCAGAAACTGCAGGAGCCACCCCAATAAAACGATTTACTCAAAAAGCATCTAAACCAAACCCAAAGACCTTTATCGGTTCTGGTAAGATCAATGAGATTGCTAGCTATGTTTCAGGCCAAAATATAGACTTGGTTATTTTTGATGATGAATTAACCCCCACCCAGTTGAGGAACATAGAGGCCCTTTTTGGAGATTGTAAAATATTAGACAGAACCAATCTCATTTTAGATATTTTTGCAACAAGAGCACAAACAGCACATGCCTGTACTCAAGTTGAGCTAGCACAATACCAGTATTTGTTGCCACGACTTACACGCATGTGGACTCACCTGCAAAAGCAAAAAGGGGGGATTGGAATGAAAGGCCCTGGGGAGACAGAAATAGAAACGGATCGAAGAATTATTAGGGAGCGCATTTCTTTGTTAAAAAAGAAACTTAAAACCATCGACAAGCAAATGGCTACTCAGAGAAAAAACAGAGGGCAATTGATTCGTGTTTCTTTAGTAGGATATACCAACGTGGGAAAATCAACAATAATGAATGCTCTAAGCAAGTCAGAGGTTTTTGCAGAGAACAAGCTTTTTGCAACGCTAGACACAACCGTTCGTAAGGTAGTGATAAAAAACCTCCCTTTTTTGCTTTCCGACACCGTTGGCTTTATTCGCAAACTACCCACACAGTTAGTAGAGTCGTTTAAATCTACTCTTGACGAACTTAGGGAGGCTGATCTTTTAATTCATGTGGTGGACATTTCCCATGAAAATTTTGAAGAACAGGTAAACGCTGTTACAAAAACACTAGATGAAATAAATGCGACGGATAAACCAAGCCTAATGGTTTTTAATAAGATAGACCAATTCAGATACACACCAAAAGAGGACGACGACTTAACCCCGAGGGTTAGGGCAAATGATTCTTTAAAAGATTTGGAGAGGACGTGGATGTCTAAAATGAACTCAAACTGTGTTTTTATATCTGTTCAAGAGAAAAAAAACTGGGAAGAGTTTAAAGGGGCTTTATATGACCTCGTAAAAGAAATGCACGCAAGAAGGTATCCTTATAATAAGTTTTTATACTAAGCAAGGCGTTTAATTCAATGTAGCTTTAAGTTTATTTACAGAGTTCTTTGTATATTTGTATTATGAACAACTTAAGAATCAAAGTTTTAAGGGTTGCTAGCCTCTTTTTAGCACTTCAAGTTCTATTGCTTAGTTTTGGATTTACGCATCACAGCAATATATGTATTTGCCAAAGCAGTGAGGTGTTTTCTGTTCAAAACCAAGAGACACCAGCCTGTTGTTGTTCTTTTGAAAAGGTAGAATGCTGTAAAGAAGCAGCGCAGAATTCGTGTGGACTTTATTTTAGCACATATATTCATTTTGATTTTGACACGAATAATACGAGCAAACAAGTTCGCCTCCTCACTCAACACGAAAGGACATGTAGGCTTGTTTCCCTTATAGTAAAGTCCACCAGCAGTAAGCCATTACAAAAGCTCACAAAAGAGGTTCTTCCACCCAAATCATCAAAGCAACTTTTGTGTTTTATCCAGTCTTTTCTCATTTGATGTTTTCTAGAAAGAGTAGTTTTTAGAATTAGCAATACCAAGAATAATTATTTATGAGAAAAAAAATAAGTACAATCTTCTTTGTGCTGATTGCGGCTGCACAATTGCAAGCACAAGAAACACAGAGCCAACAAACCATACAGGGTTTTGTTTATGAGGTTAATACTAAAGGAAGAAAAACACCTTTGGTGGGCGCACACGTTTATTGTGTAAAAGATAAAAAGGGCGTGCTAACAGACGAAGAGGGGGCCTTTAAGCTTTTTTTAGATCATCAGCAGAACCACCCAATATGCGCAAGTTTTGTAGGATATCTTAGCGACACAATTGATTTGAAAAAAGGACAGCATGTAGAGTTTTTGTTAAAACCAGAAACCTTAAAAGAGATTAGTCTTTCTGGCAAGCGTCAAAAAACGAATACAAAGCCGTTGCTTACCGTAAAAAATATTGAAAGCATAACAGCTGGTGAAATTGAAAAGGCAGCATGTTGTAACCTTTCCGAGTGCTTTGAAACAACCACATCAGTTGATGTTGGTGCTACAGATGCTATTACAGGGACAAAGCAAATTCAAATGCTTGGACTTGGTGGAGTTTATACACAAGTTTTATCAGAAAACAAACCCTTTTTAAGGGGGCTTTTGGCATCTTATGGACTTAACTATTTGCCGGGCTCATGGATAGAGTCTATTCATATTTTTAAGGGGGCGGGTTCCGTTGTTAATGGTTTTGAATCTATAACAGGTCAAATAAATGTTGAGATCATAAAGCCAAAAACAGCAGACAAGCTTTTTTGGAATACCTATCTTAATGGTTTTGGGGTGGTTGAAAACAATTTCGCAATTTCACAAGACATTAATGATAAGTGGAAAACACTACTTCTGGGCCACTACAATTATTTGGGAAGAGTTGTAGACGCAAATAAAGACGGCTTTGTTGATAACCCAGAGTTGAATAGAGTGTCATTTTTAAGTAGAACAGAGTATGTCGGGCCGAAAAACCGATACGCTCTTATAGGTTTACGATATATAAAAGAAGCAAAGTTGGCAGGTCAAGTAACAGGAGATGACCCAAACACCCCTGAGTTTGAGACAAGCCCCCCCTATTTGGTAGAGATGGATACAGAGCAGGCCGAAGCAAACTCTAAAGTGGGCATTCTTTTTGAAAAACCAGGCTCGGGGATAAGTTTAATTTCTTCTTATAGATATAATAAACAAAACATATTTTTTGGAGAATCTAGATATTTTGGAAAACAAAACAGTGTTTATTTAAATTTAATTTATAAAACTCTTTTTGGGAAAGCAAAACACGTTTTTAAATCAGGGGCAAGCTATTATGGAGACAATTACCAAGAAATGCTGATGTTGGGACCAACAGAGCCGGGTTTTTATGATAGGTACGACCAGACACTTGGAGTATTTGCAGAGGGAGAAATTAAAATAAAAGAGCAATTTAGCAGCACTTTTGGTATGAGAGCAGACCACTCAAAACAATGGGGGTGGTGGTATAGCCCCCGTATTCATCTAAGAATAAATCCCATAGAAACCATGGCTGTTCGTTTTTCGGCAGGAAGAGCTCATAGGCAAGCAAATGTATTTGCTGAAAACATAGCATATTTTTTTAGCTCTAGGGAACTAGTTCTTCATGAGGAGTACAAAAATTTAACAGCAGAGAGAGCTGTTAATTACGGCTTTAATTTTATTTGTAATTTTTCTTTTTTAAAGAGAGCAACATCTTTTAATATAGATCTTTATAAAACAAACTTTGAAGACCAGGTTGTTGTAGATATAGATAGCCCTACGCAGGTTAATATATATAATTTAGAAGGGGTTTCTTCGTCAACAAGCTTACAGATAGATGCAAGTATTGAACCACATAGAGGCATAGAAATTCGGTTTTCACAAAAGTGGAATGATACGAAAACATTTTATTCAACAAGGTCAGAACTAATTCAAAGCCCATTTGTTGCAAAACACAGAGGCCTTGCTCAGGTTTCTTATTCTTCTTGGCAGGACAACTGGAGCGTTAATGTTACCATACAAAATATTGGACCTAGTAGGGTTCCAACACAAGGGGCTGGAGAAGATAAGGTTGATGGTTTTTGGTCCCCAACATTTCAGCAATTGGATTGTCAAGTAACACGGAGGTTTCAAAATTTTGAGTGCTATCTTGGAGCAGAAAACCTATTAAATTATATGCAGCCAAACCCTATTAGAAACATAGAAAACCCTTTTGGAGAATCTTTTGATGCGTCTATGATTTGGGGTCCGGTAATGGGGAGGCTTATTTACGTGGGGGTTCGTTATCGATTTAACAAAAAATAGAAAAGAAATGAAAAAGAATATTTTTTTAACAATTTTTTTACTTTGCCTTTTGCCAAAAACCATAAAAGGTCAAAACAGTAAAATAGAAACAAGCACTATTTACACAACAGCGGTTTGTGATATGTGTGAAGAGCTTATCATAAACAAAACCCTAGCCTTTGAAAAAGGGTTGAGGTTTGCTGAAATGGATGTTTCTACAGGGGAATTAACTGTGCGATATAGAAAAGATAAAACATCCATCAATCATATAAGAAAAATAATAAGCGAATTGGGATATGATGCAGACTCTGTAAAGGCAAATAGAGAAGCATATGATAAATTACATTTTTGCTGTAAGGCGCCACCGAAAAAGGAATAGTTTTTTTCTTAATTAAAAAGCACCTGAAAAACCTCTTCTATTTTTCCAAACTCAACAATTTTTATTGCAAACCGTCCTTTGTTTACTTTGTTGTATCTAGAAATAAAAATCTCGTTAAAACCAAGTTTTTCTGCTTCTAGTATTCGTTGCTCAATTCTTGTTGCTGGGCGTATTTCTCCAGACAAGCCAACTTCTCCAGCAAAGCAAATTTTATCTGAAATGGCAATGTTTTCATTTGAAGATAAAATGGATGCTATGACACATAAATCTATAGAAGGGTCATTTACTTTAATTCCGCCAGTGACATTTAAGAAAACATCTTTTGCTCCTAAACGGAAGCCACATCTTTTTTCCAAAACAGCAAGAAGCATGCTTAGCCTTCGAAGATCAAAGCCTGTAGCGCTTCTTTGTGGGGTTCCATAAACGGCAGAACTTACAAGCGCCTGAACCTCAATAAGCATTGGGCGCATTCCTTCGACACTAGCAGCAATTGCTGTTCCGCTAAGCGCCTCATTCTTTGCAGAAATTAGAATGTCAGAAGGGTTGTGAACTTCATTTAGCCCATTGTTTTCCATTTTAAAGATGCCAAGCTCTGCAGTAGATCCGAATCTGTTTTTTTGAGCCCGTAGAATTCTATAAATGTGGTTTCTATCTCCCTCAAAATGAAGGACTACATCCACCATATGTTCTAAGATTTTTGGCCCTGCAATGTTCCCATCTTTAGTGATGTGTCCAATTAAGATGATGGGTGTTGCTGTTTCTTTAGCAAAACGAAGTAATTCTGCTGCCGTTTCTTTTATTTGTGAAACGGAACCAGCCGAAGAGTCAATATTTTGAGAGTGTAATGTTTGAACCGAATCTACGATAAGAAGATCGGGCATTATAGAGTTTATGTGTTTAAAGATTACGCTTGTTGAGGTTTCCGAGAGTATCAAGCAATTTGAATTTGCTCCCCCAAGACGTTCAGCCCTCATTTTTATTTGACTTTTGCTTTCTTCTCCCGAAATATAAAGTGTTTGCAGGCCCTTTATTTTTAAAGCAAGTTGTAGCATCAGGGTAGACTTCCCTATTCCTGGCTCCCCACCTAAAAGAATCACAGCTCCAGGAACGACTCCACCACCTAAAACACGGTCTAGTTCTGTGTTTTTTGTTTCTATTCTCAACTCTTCCTCAGCACGAATATCAGCAATTTTTAAGGCTTTTGATTTTTGCTTTTTGCCTGACCAATCCGGGTGTTTCTCGGTTTGAACAATTTCTTCAACAATGGTATTCCACTCTTTGCAGGAGGTACATTGACCCCGCCACTTAGAGTATTGTGCACCACAATTTTGACAAAAAAAAGAAGTTTTAATTTTAGCCATTTGCCTCGTTAATAATTTTGTCAATAAAATTCGTGCTGGAGAAACCTTTTACAAAAGGCACGGTTAAAACTTGCCCCCCAGCACTCGAGACCAATTCATTTCCAACAATTTCATCAATAGAGTAGTCTCCGCCTTTAACTAAAACATCTGGATTTATTTGTGAAATGAGTTCTAGAGGTGTTTCATCATCAAATAAAACAACGGCATCAACAAAGGCAAAGGATGCTAAAATCCAAGAGCGACTTCGCTCGTCTTTTATGGGTCTAGACGAACCCTTTAACCTTTTAATGGAAGCATCTGAGTTGAGCCCAACCACGAGCTTATCTCCATAACCACGAGCTTTAGATAGATAGTCAACATGCCCAAGATGAAGCAAGTCAAAACAGCCATTTGTAAAAACAACTTTTTTCCCAGCATTCCTCCATTCACAAACCAGAGGCGCTATTTTTGCTTTTGGTAAAACTTTAGACAGAAGTGTTTTTTGATGATTCATTTTGGGCAAATTTTCTTTTAGTGAAAGATAGTACAATTGCCGCAATAATTCCTGTTGCAAGAATCATTATTGATTGAGCGGAATGAATCAAAACAGCCAAGGTTAGACCAGTTACTTCTGAGAGCCCAATACTTACAATACCTAGAGTTACTGCGACGTGGTATGAGCCCACACCTCCTTGCACAGGAACAACCATTCCCAACCCACCAATAATTGTAATATATAAACCATCAATAATTGTTAAAGAAGAGGTTTCGGGAATACTGAAGAAGCATACATAAGTCATAAAAAGATACATTCCCCAGATTAGTAGAGTATAGATAAAAAATAAACCTTTTTGTTTCATGTAGAAGGCTGTTTGAAAGCCTTCTTTAATGCCAAATGCTATAGAAATAAGTTTTTGGTAAAGGGTGCTTTTTCTTAAATGTTCTCTAAAATAGTACAAACCAGCAGCCAGCAATAAAAAAACAGAAAAAACCAACCAAATTGAGTTAGACATTTTCGAAGAACCCCCAGCCTTAGTGATGGAGGAAAAAAAAGCAGTAAGAGCACTAAATTTGAGAACAAAACTTAATAAAATCCCGGCCAAAAGCAAGAATAAGTCGATAGCCCTTTCTAAAATAATGGTTCCAAACAACTTATCAACTGGAACGCCTGAAACTTTATATAGGCTAGTACAACGAACAACCTCGCCGGCCCTAGGGAAAATAATATTGGCAAAATATCCAGCCGCAATGGAGTGTGTTGCCAAAGAGGGACGAACGTTATAATTCATGGTTTCCAGTAAAAGCACCCACCTTAGAGCCCTAAACACATAGGCTAAATATCCTAACAGCATCGAAAAAACCAGGTATTTGTATTTTGCATTTTTAAGACTTTCTACCATTTCAGCTAAGTCTTGGCCTTTAAAGACGTAATAAAGCAAGAGTAGGCCAAACGCAAGAACAAAAAGGCTTTTTAAAAAAGAGAGGAGCTTTGCCTTCATGTTATTCTAGGGTATTGGAGATTTCATTAGGAAAGATTAAGGTTGGCTTAAACTTCTTTGCCTCTTCTATAGACATTATTGCATATGTAATGATAATTACAAGGTCTCCAGGTTGAACTTTTCGGGCGGCAGGACCATTCATACAAACCTCCCCAGACCCAGGAACCCCTTTAATAGCATAGGTTTCTAGGCGCTCTCCGTTATTGATGTTTACGATTTGAACTTTTTCCCCTTCGACTATCCCCGACGCGTCCATAAGTTTTTCATCTATGGTAATGCTTCCGATGTAATTTAAATCGGCCTGTGTTATTTTTACTCTATGAATTTTTGATTTTACAACCTCTATTTGCATGGGGCAAATGTACTTAAAATATGATTTTAATTTAAAGAATTTAGACGCAATTCAAGTTTAATAAAAAAGGGCTTTTGATTGAAACATTAAAAATCAATAAGAATGTTGTCTATAAGCCTTACCGGACCAATATTAACAGCTATGCAAGCAACATGAGAATCGCTTGAACCCCACGAATAAGATGTTTTAAAAGAATTTGGGTCAACAAACTCAAAA
>MDTB01242391.1_pt1 | contig 13610 bp, 18 predicted proteins | sample 811161 | NCBI WGS metagenome assembly MDTB01 (sample SAMN05326650, study PRJNA326480) | marine metagenome | isolation source: seawater | place: Mediterranean Sea | collected 2009
ACAGACGAGAATAATAAAATGTTATATAACAAAATAGTAAAATGGTTACATACTGGAAAATTTAGACTCACAAAAAAAGACGTTGTAACTAAAATAAAAGATCCTGAAAAATACCAGCAAAAGGAAGGTTGACATTTTAAAATTAATCTGTTATAATACACTATGAGTGAAGATTTAAAATGGAGTAATTACGATTTTACTAAAATACCCTTTGACAACATTGTTAGTGTGGGTCAACGGACTCTGCTTTATCGTGATCTTTTTACTGTATCATGGTTACTTGGAAGGTTCTGCAACTACAGATGTTCCTACTGCTGGCCTTACGCAAGAAGCGATCGTAAAGACCACCGTCCTACCGAGCTCTGCTTGCTTACAGTGGATGAAATCAAACGTCAAGCCAGACTCAATGGCTTCAATTCTTTCCACTTCTCCCTGTCAGGAGGAGAGCCTACTTTCCATCCTGGATACTTGGACATACTAAAACATCTTGCTGATGATGTAGAAAATACAAACTATACAAGTATACACATGACCAGCAACTGTAGCAGACCTATGAAATGGTTTGAACAGTATGTTGACTATGCAAAACCATTTCATCGTGCCAGCATAACTGCTAGTTTACACACAGAACATGTAAATACTATTGAAAAGATGGAAGAGTTTGCAAATAAACTTATTCTATGTCAAGAAAATGATGTCCAAATTACGATCAATATGGTTATGGTTCCAGAATGGTTTGAACGAGACTGGGAAAATGCCCTTTATTTCCATTCCAGAGGCATTAATGTCACTCTCAAACCCCAGTCTGATCCAACAGCATCACGAGTTGTCGACGGATACACAAAAGAACAACTTGAAAGACTTTGGAACGGAATGCCACAAAGAGCATACACAGAAAGCAAAAGGAAATGGGAGGGTAGACCTAAACCGTCATTCCAAGTACCTAAAGGAATAACTAGTAAGAATGATGCCAGTGTTCCATGGCATATGCAAGTAGAATTTGAGGATAAAGATGGTAAAAAATGGTATATGGATCAAGCTGAAAGATTTAATGCATTTAATTTCAACAAATTTAAAGGATGGAGTTGCAATGCAGGATATCAAGGAATTATTATTAGAGAGCCAGATGGAAGCATCAAAAGGTCATATTCTTGCCATGATGTACCGCTCGGGAATATAGAAACCGGATTTAAATTGTTTGATAAACCTCAAGTTTGTATTACAGACAGTTGTGTAAGCTCTGCAGATTCTAAAATCCCTAAAAGGAAATTGTAAGTGGATTGGCAAGAATTAATTAACAAAAGACACACTACGTTTGCATGGGAAGATACTGTGCCTGAGCGTGAAACAATCCAAGCAGTTTTAGAAGAACTATACATGCATGTTCCGAGTAAAAATTTACAATTTCCGTGGAGCATATATGTGTACAGAAATAATAACTTTGAAATACAAAAAGAAATTATGACTATCTGTCATAGAAACAGAGAACGTGATATAAACATAGACAAAGGTAATCCGCAAGTTCTAGCACCTTGGATTATTGCTTTTACAAATAGATGGGTAAAAGATCTAGAAAGAAGATATGAAAAAACTTCTGACAGACCGGATTATGCTCAAAGAGATTCGGAACAAATAGAAATAGGTATTGTAGCACTATTTCTAGCATTAGCATTTGCTAACAGGGGAATTCAAAGTGGTTTTTGTCAAAATATTTTAAACAATCAAACTAGGGCCAAAGAAATTTTTAAAGTTGCTCCAGATCATGAAGTAAGATTTATAATGGGGGTGGGATACGGAAAAAGTAGTGATACGCTGCATACTTACATTGATCCAAGGACAGGAAATGAAAAATTAATTCCGTTTATTCCTGACAACGTAGAACGTCCTTACCCGAGACCAGCATTTGAATCAATATTCAATTTTGTAGGAGAAAATTAATGGATTTGAAAAAATATGATAAATCTGGAAAGTCTCTTAATATTATGCCATTGGCTAATAAAAATAAGCAAAGAGACTATCACGGAAAATGGTTAGAAGACAACTCTAGATTTGAACCTACCCCTGAAGATATTAAATGTGAGCTACAACTATCTGCCTTAAGTGTATTTGAACCACTTGATGGTATTATAAGTTATAGACAGTTTGAAAAAGAAATTGCAAAGTGGGAAAATGCATGGGTGCCTTACCTGCGTAGAGAAGGCATAAGCAATGACAGAGATGGATTGCTTCTTGTAGGATTAGAAGGAGATACTCCTTCAGACAGTTTGAGTATGCCTGAAGCAAGAAAGCGTACAGGAAAAAAATTAAAAGAAACAGACTTTACGTATAAGACAGAGCTATATTATGATCTTAAATGCTTGCATCCTATTCTAGAAAATTTTGATACACTAGGACGCACTATGTTAGTAAAAGTAAATCAAGGAGGCTGGTTTCCTCCGCACAAAGACAGTCCTATGCTGACTAGGGATTCTATAAGAATTGTAATCTTTTTAGGACCAAACACTGACGTAGAATCATATCAATGGCATATGGATGGAAAAGCCTGGCCCATTGCGCCTAACAGAGCCTATTATGTAGACACTAGGAAAACACACAGAACTAATAGTTGGACCGACGGCAGTATACATTGTGTAGTTAACGTGCCAAAAACTTGGGAAAACGTTTTGAAAATAATGAGTATGACAAAGGATTTTTAATGATAATAATCGGCTACACTTCGGGTATAGGAAAATGTATATATGATAAATTGGATTGCCAAGGAGTAGGTAAAGAAGAAGGTTGTGATATAAGCACTCAGAATGGTAGAGAAAAAGTTGTAGAACTTTGTGCTACGCATGAAGTTATCATAATTAATGCCTTTGATAAAGTACGCAAAAATAGTCAGTTAGAAATGTTTTTTAGTTTGTACAACAAATACAAAGATACCCATAAGACTCTTATTGTAATAGGAAGTTGTTCACAAGATAGATGGAATGAAAACACTGGAGAATATCAAAGTTATAAACAAGCTATTGATTATGCAACAATGAATACCGCTAGGCACAGAAATAAATGTAGAATTATAAACATAAGATTAGGACACACAGCTACCTTGGCTAATCAAAAGCCAAATAGAAAACACCCTTCGATCGATCCGTATAGTGTGCCAACACTTATAGAAAAATTATTAGAAATGCCTAAAGATATGATTCCAGCAAGTATTACGGTACTGCCATCTGTAGAAGGAGTTACAAATGCAGTTGTTTGAACATCATGCAATACTAGATGAGATTGATATACCTACTGACGAATTGGTAGATTTATGGCAAAGTTTTCCTGAAAATTGTAATTTACCATGGAATGAGTATAAAAAATATGTTAGCGGTGAGAGACAAAAAATGCAAAGATACAATCCTAGAGTTGAAGGCGGCGGTCTTTGTGCATTATATACACCATTACACCAAGGAAAGCAAATTACAGAATACAAAGTAGTGAATGATTTATTGAATAAATTTAATTGGCTCAAACAACCCGACTACCATGATATAACTTTTATGACTTATAAAAAAGGTTTCAAATTTCCTGTACATTATGATACTCATTTAGAATACAATATAATGTTTCCGCTTTTGCCAAAAAATAATATGGAGCCTATAAACTTTTACGAAGGCCAGGATAAGCACAACCCTGGTAGTAAAAAATATACATACTATTATAATCAATACCATCCTACTGTTTTTAATGGTAAAATTTTGCACGATGTAGACAGTGTAGCAGATTTTAGAATGATTTTTAGAATAAAAATTACATCTGAATCCTACGATGATATGATTGTAAGATATAAGGAAGGTAATTTTATAAATGAGAACTAAACAGCAAATAGATAAAATCAAATCAAGGCAATCACCGCCTATACAAGTTACAGATCTTTTAGGATTAAATGAACTAGCAGAGTTGAAGAAAAAGTTTTATTCAAGTAATGATATAGAAGTAAAAGAGACAGGACCAAGAGTATTAAAATTAAAAGAAAATGATCCTATAGTACAGAATATTATTGAAAGACTTTATCCTATGATAGGAGATTGTAAAGTTAGATATGCGGCTATGTTTTATGTTGATAAGCCTCATGTTTTGCACATAGATGATGAAAAAGAATTACCGCAAGCATACAAAGCAATAACAGTACCATTAGACTATGATGGAGACCAAGAACCTGGATTTTTTGTTTTTAATCAATACTACTACGGTGGACCTGCAAAGTTTTTTAAAGGTAAGAAAACAAAAACTAAAGAGCATTATAATAGCACTGTCACAGACTATTCTGCTGTTGAAAATAGAGATAGCAAAGGTATACATCCGGGTATATATTCAGCAATGGATCATTTAGACTATGAATGGTTAGAAGGTTTTAGTGTTCATAGTTATTTTAATTGGAAACTGATGAGTGCAATAGTTTTTGACAGTCTACAAATACATTGTGCTAGTGACTTTAGAAAACAAGGAAGTACATATAAATTAGGTTTGAGTATTTTTACTGTGGATCCAGATGAAGATAAAGAGTTTGAAATTAACAACTGAGCTTGAACTGTTTTGTGAAGTTTGCAAAAGCAAAGGTTACAAAAATAATGAAAGTATAAAAGCAATGAAGTTTGATTTTGCAGATTTCTGGGGTGCCTGGGAAAATGGAGAATTAATAGCAGTTGCAGGTTGTCATCCATTGCCCGAAGTTGGTCCTAATGCTGTTAGAGTTTTATTCAGAGGATGTCAAATCACAGATCCATATAAAGGATTAAATAAACATCATATGAACAGTATAGGTTTTAGAGATATCCTACCAGAACAAATAAAACACAACCAAGGTAAAGATTTATATATTACTACTAATGTATATCACGATGCAAGCGGAAAAATGAACAGAACACACAAAGCAATGCGTTTACTTGACAAAGAAGGCATTTTAAGTTATACTAATGACATTGAACTATATTTTACTTTGCAAAGTATTTGGAAAGTTAATATTGAAGAATATATGAAAGTAAGAAGCCGGTATGTATAAGGAAAATATGTTATGATAGAATGGAACCATTTAAAAAAAGTAAAATCGAATTATTTTACACATCTTTTTTATGCAATGTATTTTAATATTTTGGCTTTGTTAATTTTTATAACAGGAACTATACACGCAATTTTTCCTTTTTTATTTGCATTCACACCTTACAAATTAGCAAAGAAGATTACAGATGGAACTGAAAAACATTTTAAAAAACGGGATTAGTATTAAGTCAAGTGGCACTACTGGAAAGCCAAAAGATATTTTTCAGTCTCCTCAAAAAATAAAACGTGCCAATCAGGTTGCAAGAGATGTACAACAAATTACTAGTTATAGCAAAGTTTACACTGTTTGTAAACTAGATCATGCAGGTGGATTATTAGCACAAACACTTCCTGCACTAGAAGTAGATGCTGATGTATATATAGAACAATTTAATCCATTTACTTGGGTATCCAAAATAGAAAATTTTACACACAGTCATCTTACACCAGGAATGGCACTTGCAATTACCAAAACAAAAAGTTGGGACCATTTAGATTTAAGAAACAAAATAATAGTTTGCGGAAGTGATAGGGTACCAGCAGAATGCATAAATAGATTTGTAGACAAAGGTGCAACGTTCATTGCCAATTGGGGTATGAGTGAAGTAGGACCAATAGCAATAAACAAAACTTATACTGCTAGTGATTCTTTAGCGTCTGATTTGCCATTAGCAACTATAATGGGAGATACTTCTTTTGTGCAGACAAAAGTAATTAAACATGAATTATATGTCAAAGGTGATATATGTGTATACGATGATTGGTTTGCAACTGGTGACATTGTAAAATACCAAAAAGGATGCTACTGGTATTATGGAAGAAAATAACTGTATAGTAATAAATTTTCCAAGAGGTGCCAAAGGCCATGTTATAGGTAGACTGTTGGCAACTTGTGATAACGTTGTTTGGTATGATTATGAAGGAAACGGAAATCCGTGGAGTAGTTATACTTCAGATAATACATTCACACAATTTCATTGGAACAGAAGATTCAAAGGATCACAAGGCAAAGGCATTTGCCAATACACTGTAGAACCTGTGTTAGAACATGCTAGAAAAAGAGGCCTAAATCAGTCTTTACTTGATATGCAAAATATCATTACTAAATGGAGTAAAAAATTAGCACCAAATAATTTTATGTATGCGCTACATGATCCAGTCCCTATTGTAAGGCAAGTTTTTAAAACAAAGAAACACATACATGTTATACCAGATATAGACACTACCATAGAAAGATTCATACAAACAGGTGTGCATTATTTTGCTGATATAAAAAATAAAGATATTACTTACTATACACTATATCAAAACCTGTCAAAAGAAACTGGAAGATCTATCAATGATCTAATGTACGAAGACTTTTCAAAAAAAATTAAAGACTTAAGAGAAAATTGTATAGATACAGATTTTGTGTTACATGACGCGAATGAACTATTAGATCAAGAAATTTTTACTATTCTGTGTAGGCAATTTGATTTAAATTTTAATGAAGAAAGTTTTAGTAAAACAGTAAAATTTATTAAAGAGGGAATTATACAATGAAAATCTGTATTATCGGCGGCGGAGCAACAGGTTGGTGGGCTGCCGGTTATCTTGAAAAATTTCTCCCAGATCATGATATAACACTTATCGAAAGTGATACTATTCCTAAAATTGGGGTAGGGGAAAGTACGCTACCCCAAATAGCAAACTTCTTTTCCAAAATGGATATCAAAGAAGAGGATTGGATGGATACAGCTAATGCTATTCGAAAACTAGGCAATATCAAACGTAATTGGAATACCGGAGATGATATACCATTTACATTTTGGAGTAACGAAGACAAAAAATTTGATAAAAATATTGACAGATACATTAAAGGTAAAGTAAAAAAGTTAGATTTTATAAATGGTATGGATGAGGAAAACATTTATGCCTACCACTTGGATGCTGAGTTTACAAGTGAAGTGGTCAAACAAAATTGTAAAAATGTTACACATATTGTTGACACTATTACTGAGTTGCCAAATGGTTATGATCTGTATTTAGATTGTACAGGATTTTCTAAACGTTTTGTGATTGACAAAACAATGATAACACCTGAACATCTGTTTGTTGATAGTGCCTGGGTTTGTCCTTTTAATCTGCCAAAAAAGTATCCAACACAATATACACAAAGTATTGCACGACACAGTGGTTGGCAGTTTATGATTGATTTACAGCACCGTATAGGAACAGGGTATGTGTTTAGCAGCAAGCATCAGGATGTACAAGATGCAAAAAAATATTTTTTTGAATATACAGCAGGCATGACACCATTACGTGACGAACCACGCCTTATACAATGGGATCCAGGTTACCTTAAAAATCCTTGGACTGAAAACGTGGTAGCAATGGGATTAGCAAGTGGATTTATTGATCCTCTAGAATCAAACGCATTGTTTATGATACAGTTTAGTATCACTACTCTTGTTGAATGTATAAATCGCAAGTTGGGTGCTATTGGATATAACAAAATGATGCGCCGTGTATGGAATGATAATGTTAAATTTATTCAGCACCATTACATGATGTCCAATAAATCAGACTCAGAATTTTGGAAATATTATAAAGACTTTGATTGTAGTGAAACGGTCTGGGAAAACTATAAGAAGTATAGTTCACGTTATACTAATCTATATCCAGATAGTTTATGGGCAACGCTAGCCACTTATTACGATGAGTTTAAAAATTATAAAGGAAAACAACATGGATACTAGAGCATTAGGCCGGCTCAGTCGGCAAAATATACAACACAGATTTGATTCATTTAGCAATTTAACAGAATATGGTAATATATATGTTCCTTGTAGATTTGAAGGTGATTGGTCAGCAGGCATGCAAGAGGCTTTTCGTCTATCTAAAAAAACATTTATCGAAGGCGGTGCACCTGATTTAGGAAGCAAGACTGGAGAACGCAATGATGTTACCGAAGCATCTGGCGAAGAAAAAATTAGTAACTTATATCATACTCCTCTAACAACTGCTGATTATGATAAAGAAACAGATACTGTGCATATAGCAAGGATTGATAATCCATTATACGATGTTTTTTGGCGTATGATAGATTATTTAGAAATGGACATCGATATGGTGCGTATACATATTCAACGTCTTGGTCAATGTTCGCCGATGCATTTAGATGATCACCTGCGTAGGCACGCTCCTAAATGGAGAAGGAGATGGGCTGAAAATGGATTGGAGGAAAATCCGTTAAAATTACGTAGATTTTTAATTATGTTACAGGATTGGGAGCCAGGACATACTTGGCATTTTGGCAATAGCGAATTTGCAAATTATAAGGCAGGTACTGCTATGACATTTGACTGGCCAAATGTGCCTCATGGCACTGCTAATTTTTCTTTTAACAAACGATATACAATGCAGATTACTGGTATCATAAGTGAAAAGACACAGTGGTTAATTGATAATCCGGATCCAAATCGTGTTATTGAAGTATAGTATTAAAGAACGCCTACGTAAACTCGAGATAAAACTCTATCAAAACTTTCTAAATGCCTTGCTAAAGATAGATCATGATTAGGATTTTCTGCAAACTTTTCGTCTAGTTCTAACATTTGTTTTAGTGTCCTTACAGTTGGATCTATATCTAATAGTGAATTAATTTCTGGCATGGTTCTGCCTTCTTTCATGTCAAAGTGAGTGTGTAATAGTTTTGCTTCTTCTTCTATTTTATGAAACATTCTTTTATTGTTGTCATACCAACCGTAATGTGGATAAGGAATTTCCCAACCTCCAACCAAATGCCACCATGCAAACATATCATATATATCACCATACGTAACTGCAATCATTTTACTGTCGGGAAACCATTCTTTAAGTATATCTATATTATATGCAAACCAATGACTTTTGATTACTTTGACACCTTCCCAGTTCGCAAAAGGTTTTTTAATTTCTTCTAAAAAAGTTTCTTTAGTATAATTTGCTTTGATATCATCAAAATTTATTCCGAATTCATGATCAGGTCCAAAGTAGCTGCCTCTATGCCATCCATAACGATTTTCTTTTTTAAGTTTATCTGTGGTGATTCTATCATAGGTTCTTTCTGGACTATCGTCTGATGTGTTTATGCAACTGTGATACATCTGCAAACATCTTAAAACGCCGCTCCATCGAGATCCTGGAGGTCCCATTGCTAGAATAATATCTTTATTCAAAATATTCTCCTATTATTTTTACTAATCTATTTGTCATCCATTTGTGTCCTTCGATTCCGGGATGTACTCCGTCTCTTCCTAAATCTAACGATATATCTTTACTAGTGAATGTATGTACAGGTAAAGATAAACTTTCAGTTACATTTTTACTTGCAAAGTTAAAACCTACTGGAGATTTGTTACTGTTTAAATAATGGAGATTTAAATCCCATATAATTTTACTATTTGGTGCATGATGTTGTAAAACTGTTTCAAACATATTTAAAGTTTTACTCATGCCATCTTCAAGCAATGTGAACATTTCACCGCGCCCCACTTTAGCTCCTTCTTTTACCATATGAAATGCTAAAAAACTAGCATTGTCTATGAATCTAGTTTCGTTTAGATAGATAATATTAGGATCGTACCATTTTATTATTTCTTTTGCTGGTTCAATAATATCTGTCAGAACAAAGTTATCACTTAAATTTATATAATCTGCACCTAATTCTTTTGCAACATTGTAGATAAAACTATTTTCTACAGGCACTCCTGTGCCTAATGTAAGACTATTTCCTATTGCTAATATTTTCCTATCTGCATTTTGATTAGGTTCTGGTCCTCTTAAGCCTAAACTATTCCAATGATATTTGTATGGAGGTATATATGTATCTATTACATTTTTTGGATTGGTACTTGCCGCTACAATAGGTGCTTTTGTATCTGGTTGATCGTCATTGTGTCCTTCAGTAACTGTGTTAGGTTCGTGTTGCGTCCAATTCCTTTTTCTTAATTTTGCAAATAATGATGATGCTTTATATGTATGATTCATTTACATACTTCCCAAACACAAAATAATCTTGATAGTGTTCTATATCCTGTTCTTGCATCATGTTCTTTATAACTTCTTCTAGTCCTATAAATATATTTTGGCATGTGCAATAATTTTAGTTTGTGCTTTGCTGTTTTATTTAATATTTTATCCATTGTCCAATTGTAATAAGGTTCTAAATTGTGATCTGAAATAACTCTAAAATATATTTTAGTTTTATTTTTACTTACTCTTTTCAATTCTGCTAGTTGTTTATCTATAATAATATCAGTCCCAAAATTTATACTACCTAATGCAAGTATCACATCTGCATAATTATCATCAAATGGTAAATCTTCTATAGGAGCATTTACATCTTGTAGGTTATTATCTAATATATCTACTCCAATTACATGCTTTATTTTATTTTTATAGATATTATTTCCACACCCGACGTCTAAAACGATATTTGGTTCTAAAGAATTTATTTCTTTGATCATTTGGTCGCCGGTTTCTTTAAACTTGTTATGAGCGTGTGGCGTAATTTTTTTTTCGTTAAATAAATTTCTTATTTGTTCGTGCAAGTTCATTCATATACTCGTATGTTTTATCTGTGACTATACCTGTAACATTTACAGTTGGCCTAGGAGTATGTCCATAATTTGCCGTACCATGCGGTACATCTCGCCAGGGCCAAGCAATTACATCTCCCTTTTGGTATTGAAGATACAGATTACCTTGTTGCCAATGATGTCCTAATTTTTGATCTTCAAGGAAAATTACAATCCGCATAATTTTACGTTGATCTAGATCTGCCGCAGAATGTTTTTCGAAATCTCCTCTTGAAAATTCTCCTCTACTCTCTTTTCCTAATATTCCTCCAAATGCATCTATGTGCCAGTAAAAACATTGCCCTGGCATCTGAACATCATATCTTACGTGTGGATCTTCAAAACCAAATTGATCTATCTGTTGTTGTAAACTGCTAGGTAATTCTGGTTTTGACTTTCTATTCAAAATTGTATATCCGCCATCTATATCATATCCCCAAGTTCTAAAATCATGTTCTTCCATCTTATTGTTGTTATTTTTTCTTGACGATGCTCTTTTAGCAAACGTAGCCGGTTGAGTCATGTCAATATTTGGAATTTCTTTAACGTCAAATCTTGTAATAGGTATGACTGCTGGACAATCTGTATCTAAACTTGAAATATCTTCTTTATCGCTAAAATGATAACGGCTAGTTACTTTAGCCCATTCGTATAGACTATCGTATGCATCTCTACTTACAGGAGGATTTGTTTTAAGATTTTCCCACATGTTGCCGGGGTTTCTGCTGTATTCAATTTTATAAAAGTTCATTTACGTCTCCAAAATTATAAAAACTCATGTGAACATCATATTTCAAATGTTCTAATGGATCATCTTTACTATTAAAATAACCTATAGTACTATTTAGATATCTTGCAACATCGTGATCTTTTATATTCAAATTCCATATTTTTTGCCAATATTTGAATGTGCTTGTATGAATGTGTAAGTCTTGTTCATAGATCCATTTACGTGCGATTAGGCATTCTTTTTTAATTAATTTTTTTGCAGTTTCTTCATCTTTGTAAAATTGATGATAATCTGGATAGGCAATATCAAATCCGCCTACACCGTACCATCCATCCCAACATGCATCAGGATGTCTCATAACAATTACAATTTTGCTTTGAGGAAATTTTTCTTTTATGTAATCTAAATTGTAGGAAAATTGATGACATCGAATTACTTTATATTTGTCATTGTCATCAAATACTTTGCTGATTTCATTTATAATATGTTCTTTTGTACACAAGTGTAAGTTATGAAACTGTTGTCCGTTTTCAAAACCAGGTCCAAAATAACTTCCTACGTGTTGTACACCGTTAAATTTATCTCCATGACTATAAACACGTTCTGGTGATCTGTCTTCTTTGGAAATATTGATCAATGGCGTTTCCGCTAATAGGTAACTAATTGCACTCCATTTAGAACCAGGAGCACCTGTAAAAAATATTAATTTACTTTCATCCATTTTTATGCATTTCAAAGTATAAACGGTCACCATTATCTTTTTTGAATTTTTCTAATGTTAGTCCGTATGTTTTGGCAAGATCATATGCTACTTCAAATGACCAAGGAAAGATATCTACATATGGGCCTTTAGGCCATAAGTATCCTGGATTAGCTCTAAAATACATTTTGCCTCCGGGCATAAGTAATTCATTCAACTTTGCAAAGCGTGTTTCAATGTCATTGCGATCACCAAAATTTAAACTGCCAAATACTATAATATGATCATATGTTTCAGGTTCAACAGCAAACTCTAATATATCTACCATATAGTCTGCTTGGTTGTTGAAAGGATCTATACCAACTAAATTGTTGATTCTACCCTTGAAAGGATTATATCCGCAACCAAAGTCTAACACTGCTACAGGATTTTTCTTATTAATTAAATCTACTAATCCCCATCCACTGTATTGATATTTGTCTGTTTCTGGCTGCCAAATTTCTCCAAAGAATCTACCCATATATTTTTCATCTAGTCTTTTAGTAGCTTCTTCTATAGTGCCACTTACGTCTACTTCTTCAAATTGTAAAGCATCACAGATTGATTCCTCAAATTTTCTCAATCTTGCAGGCGTCCATGGCAAATCATATATAACAGTATTTTTTCCTATTTCCTCTCTAATTTTTGCATATTTGTCTAAATGAAAGGAATTTTGTAAATTTTCTTCTATTAAATTAAAAATTCTTGTATTCATAATTTTTTATCCACTTTTCTAAAAAATTTTTTGTTTTCTTATAAATATTTATACTAAACAAAAAGGAAGCATTAATAATATGGCTGAAATTATAGCATTAATCACAGGAACTTTTTATGGATTACTTATGGGTATCATACCTGGGGCTGGTGCTACAACGGCTCTTATATTTTTGTTTCCGCTGATGACAACTTTTCCAGACCCGTATCTAGCAGTTATTTTTGTAATGGCAGTAGTAGCCGCAAGCACTACAGGAGACACTTACACAGGTGTTTTGTTAGGCATACCTGGTGCTAATAGTGCCGCAGCAACAATGGTAGATGGATTTCCTCTAGCACTACAAGGTAAAGCAACTTATGCTATCAGTGCCGCTGTAACAACATCTACTGTTAATGGATTATTATGGGGTGCATTAGTATTCTTTTTATTACCATGGTATACAAATTTAATTATGGTATTTGGTGTGCCTGAGCTATGGGCGTTTACAATGTTAGCACTAGCGACAGTTACATTTGTAAGCAGTAAATGGTGGTTTAGAGCTACTATAGCACTTGCTGTGGGCATCTTTTTAGGCATGATTGGTGTTGACCCCAATACTAACGCAGACCGTTGGACAGGCGGTTGGGACTATTTAGGAGCAGGTATACAGCTACTTCCAATGGTGGCAGGATTGTTTGCTATACCAGAACTAGTTGACGGATTGCGTACAAGACAAACTACAGCCCAGCCTATAGCTAATGGAAAACAAACTAG
>MDTB01036849.1_pt1 | contig 13609 bp, 13 predicted proteins | sample 811161 | NCBI WGS metagenome assembly MDTB01 (sample SAMN05326650, study PRJNA326480) | marine metagenome | isolation source: seawater | place: Mediterranean Sea | collected 2009
TGCAAACGATTGCACCCGGCTCGGGTGCTGGCCTCCCATCGTACATCACGTCACGCATCACTTCCTCACCAGTGGTGACTAAGGAAAGCGCGCGAGTGGTCGGAACGCCAAGGTGGTGCATGGCCTCGCTGCACAGGAACTCCCGAATCGATGAGCGCAGGACAGCCCTTCCATCTGCGAATCGTGAGTATGGCGTCTTTCCTGAGCCCTTCAGCTGTAGCTCTAGTACGCTCTCCCCAGTGTCAACCTCTCCGAGGGTTATCGCCCTGCCGTCCCCTAGCTGACCGGCCCAGTTTCCGAACTGATGACCCCCATACCTCTGGGCATAGGGGTCCATCCCCCCGGCCTTACCATTTCCACCAAGCAGATCCTCCTCCGCGATGTCGAGGCCTAGCTCGCGGGCCATCTCCTCGGACCACATCCTCAGGACCGGATGTGGCATTACCTCTGGGTCCACCCTAGACCAGCAGGCACCCGGCACTTGCCTCGGGGCTCCGCCCGACATCTGGTCCCCCGGGGTTTCATTCAGAAAATGGCTGACCCATTTCAGCGAGCCCAATGAGTTCTGTCCCACGAAAACTATGGATTGCCACTGACAATTGAAGTTGTGCATATCGGGGATTATCGAGTTTATTGTTTCTAAAAAATAAGTTCATTACTAAATACGTAATTTTCCGACCAAGTCCATGATGAGGTGGAACAAAGTCGTCTTCGACCTGTTCATGGGGGAAGAAGCAGAGGACAGAATTCGCAAGGCTGCGATAATCTTAGCGGTGGCGGGATTTTTCCTCCACATTTTGCTTTGGGGCCTTGACACCACAGGGAGGATATCGATAACGGGAGAATCTTCCGAGTTGGTCAGCTCCCCCCTTTCGAGCCTGTACACTCCCTTCTCCATACTGCTGGTCTATGAGGTGTACCAGCTGATCAGGGCGATTCCCGATTCGTTCTCCTCCTCAGTGGGCAAGCAGTACGAGATAGCGACTCTGCTGGTAGTACGAGACATCCTAAAACGGCTCTCTGAGGTCGAGAGTTCGGATGGTTGGGAGATAAGCTCGGACCTTGGCTTCCTGTTGGTTGAATGCGCGGCTTTCCTGGCTCTTTTCTACACCTCACTGACCTACTTCAGGATAAGCGACAAGTCGACCAAGTCTGAAAGTATGTCTGGGGATATAGAAGTCTTCGTTGAAGCTAAGCGGATGGTTGCCAATTTCATGCTGATTGTTTTCCTAGTAACGGCAGCCTATTCCTTCCTCACTTGGATTACATCGGTTCAGGACGGAGGCGGCTCGGTAAGTAGGGTGATATTCTTCCTTGACTTCTTCACTTTCCTCATTTTGGCAGACATTCTGATACTGCTTGTCTCATATTGGTTCTACACTGATTTCGGGAATCTAGCCCGGAACACGGGTTTCGTCCTATCTACTGTAATCATACGGGTTGCCATCTCTTCTAAGGGGGTCTCTGCGATGATCCTATTCACCCTGAGTGGTCTGCTCGGAATAGCCATCCTCAGGATGTTCGCACGGGATTCCGCACCCAAAGTGCGGGTAAACCCCGAATAGAATCATTCCGACATATCCCCCATCCGATCAAGATGATGGGGAAATAGTGATTGTGACGAAACAGGATATAATATACTGAACGGAGATGTCAGCGGTTATGCAAAGATACACCATATCTGGATTCACAATACCCCAAGTCACGATTCTGGCTGGAGCACTGATGGCGACTCTGGGCCTGAGTTTCTATGGCTTCACCGACTACCTGACCGCCCTGTTCCCGACGCTCTTCGGCATCATACTGATGATCGCAGGGGCTGTCTCAGTGGCAAGGCCTGAGCTAAACGCTCTATCGATGCACTTCGCGGTACTGGCTTCTTTGGTATCAGCGACTCTGGGACTTACAACCGCGTTGTTCGGCACATGGACCACCACTACATCACTGATTGAGCAGATGTTGATGTCGGCCATAGCAAGCGCTCACCTCTACGCCTGCGTTGCCTCGTACTACTACGGCAAGGCCAAGTCCCCCGGGGACGCCCAGACCTGCGGGGTCAACGATCTAGCTGTTGCTAGCAAGGTCAGAAACCCCGGTCCGGCTTCCGTTGTGGCAATCTCTCTAGAATCCTGAGATACATTTGTGAAGAGCTGATGTTGGTTCCATGCTTGACAGCCTAGGTCTTCCCGAGCACCTGAGGGAGAGGTGCATCGTAAGATCCGAGAGAGACGCTCGACCCTCTTTCGTGGTACATTGGATGCGCACGGCAATCAGGCTCGACGAATGTCCCACTTTCGACACTGCAAGGCTTGCAGCGAATTCTCTAGGAGTGCCCCTCCTAGTATACCATGGAATTGATGAGAGGTACAAATACGCATCATACAGGCACCACAGATTCCTGCTCGAAGGTGCTGCTGACGTTGCAGATAGAGCGGAGTCCCTACGCGTCGACCACCTGGTACACGTTTCCAGGGAAGGTAGCAGGGGACCATACCTACTTGACCTAGCGAAGGAGTCTGGCCTAGTCGTAACGGACATGGTAGATCTGCAACCATGGAACGAATGGGCGGAGAAAGTTAGCGAGGTCTGCTGCCTCATAGAGGTCGACTCCCACTGCGTACTGCCGAGGCCAGTTTTTGGCAAGTCGGTGGACAGGCCGTTTAGATTCAGGAAAGCAACAGATGCCGAAATGCGGTCGAGGGTAGGAAGAAATTGGCCCATAGTCAGGGACGAGGTCAGGAGGATGCCAGAGTCCTGGAGCCCTCCTTTCGAACCCATTGATGTTCGTCTGGAGATGTCAAAGGACGGAGGGGCTGGGCTCCTTTCCAAGTGTGACATTGACCCCACCGTTGTTGCGATTACCGGAGTCACAGGGGGTTCATCGTATGCGATAGAGCATTGGGAGAATTGGTGCAAGTCAGGGATAAGGAGCTATCACATGAAGAGGAACAACGCTGCACTGAGCGATGGAGTTAGCAGAATGTCCCCCTGGATACACTATGGCATGATCTCTACAACCAGAATGGTTCGGGACGCCTCTTCGATAGGGGGGAAGGGGGCCGAGAAGTTCCTAGACGAGATGCTAGTTTTCAGGGAGCACGCCCAACACCACGTACACGCGACGGACAACCCGGACGATTGGGGCAATATCCCCGGCTGGGCGATTTCATCTTGGAACGACAGGAACCCAGAGCTCTCGGAGTTATCTGCTGTCGAGCTCGAGAGGGGGATGTCCGGCGACCGCCTTTGGGATTCTGCACAGACGGGACTAGTCAGGCACGGAACCATGCACAATAACGTACGGATGACATGGGGGAAGGCATTTGCCGGATGGAGGGAGGATGCGGAAGAAGCAATGCATCTGGCCCTGGAGATGAATGACAGATTCGCACTAGACGGCCGGGACCCTAGCTCCATTGCAGGAGTCCAATGGTGCTTCGGCCTGTTCGACAGAGCCTTTGGGCCCATAGACCCGGTAATGGGGAAGGTCAGGAAAAGACCCAGTCATGTCCATGAGAATCGAATTGATATTACCGCCTACGAGGAGTTGACGAACAAGGCGACGATGGGGAGTTCCATGGAGATAGGGATCGTTGGCGGAGGCCTCTCGGGGATGTTTGCTGCTAGGCTGCTATCCGATTTGGGGCACAATGTGACGGTTTGGGACAAGGGTTCCAGGATAGGGGGAAGGCTGACCGGTTGGCAAACCGATGAGGGTTCCGAAATCCATCTGGGAGCGAGGTCTCTGGACTCGATTCCAAACTGGATGGATAGATTCGTAGATGAGTGGGTTAGACTGGGATTGGTTCGTCGCGAGGGAGATTCACTGATTCCCAATAGGCCCCTCCCAGAACTTCTGGAACACTTATCTGAAGGGTCGTCCATCTACCTGAACAGCAAGGTGTCCGGATTGGAACTTATGGAAGGGGGGATAGGAGTTGCCACGGAGAACGAGGGAGATAGCGGGACTTCGAGATATGATAGGGTAATAGTGGCTTTACCCGTAGAGCAGGCTGCGGAAATAGCAAGCAACTTGGACATTGAAATCGATGGTGAGAGCATCCCCAGTATTGTCGCGTGGGGATTCTGCGATTCAATACCCGAGGAGGTTCCAGAGGGTTACAGAATCTACGATTTCGGGAACTCGACTACGATGGTGGAGTTATCTCCAGAGATGAGTGGCCAGTTTATTGACCATGACAAACGCTCGTTGTCGAAAGTTATCACGGACTCATTGGGCATTTCCGACCAGGGTTGGAAGTCACACAAGTGGCGATACAGCAGAGCTGCTTCAGGGCCTGGATCTGTAGTGACCAAGGATGGGGTTTCTTTCATTGGAGACGCTTTCGGACATGAGATAGGATCTGCGGGGGCGGCTCTGGATTCGGCATCGAGGGGAGTGTCAAACCTTCATTTGTCCATTCTGGAACCCGCATTCGGAAGGAGACCGGTGCAATCGTCACTGTCTGATTGGTAGGTCCAGATTGCAGGTTATTCCTAATCAGAAAAGTTTGGCCTGGCGTGAATCCCTGGTGCCTCTACCCTTGCGACGTCCTGCCGGCCTTCTTCTACTGCCATGCTTCTGATACACCTTCTTGCTGACTTCCCTCGTTTCCTCCCCACTCCTTGCTGCGTAGGTTCTCTTGACCCCTTCTTTCCTAGCTGATGCCTCGTTCACTATGGGTGATGCATAGTGCTTTCCAATGATGCAGTCCACCTCATTCTGGAGTTCTTGTGTCATCTTCCAAGGCTCGTGGATGTATTTGTCCGGTACACTTCCCAACTCCGCTACCCAGTTACGGATGAATGTCCCCTTGGGGTCGTGATCCCTCCCTTGCTTGATTACTGAGTATGCCCTGACGGTGTTGATTCCGGTTGTCCCGGACTGCATGCCGACTTGTGACCAGTGGATTCCGGGCTCATAGTCCAAGAACTGTCTAGCGAGATGTAGCCCGGTCTCCCTCCAAGGGAGCCAGAGGTTGTACGAGGCTGCAGACATCATCATCGCCCTCATACGGAAATTAATCCAGCCAGTAGCGATTAGACTCCGCATGCATGCATCGAAGAAGGGCCAGCCTGTGGTCCCCTCGGACCAGGCTCGAAACCTCTCTTCGTCCATCTCCCTGTTCATGCTCCTATCTATCAGGGGGTTCTGAGCGAGAGTATCCAGCGTTGGTTCCATCTCCAGTTTCTGCATGAAGTGACAGTGCCAGGCGAGTCGGCTCTGAAACGAGGAGAGGCTCTGAAGCCAGCCCCCTACATCCTCTCCTCTCGACCTAGCCTCCTTCAGACGCCTCATCTTTGAGGACGTCGTCTGCACCACACGCCTAACGGAGATGCATCCGGTGCTGAAATATGGCGCTAGTCTAGAGCAGTTATCAACTGCCAGGGAGGGGCTAGACATGGACCACCTGTATGACTCCCCTCGACTGCTAAGGAAGCTCCTTAGAACATCCATAGCAGCGTCTTGCCCTGGTATTGGCCTGTGAATAATCTGCCTTCTACTCATGCCAATGGATCGCATGGTGGCATTGGCAGGTGCCGATTGTACACCAGCTATTCTCTTGGGAGGAGCTAGGAGGTCCAGGCCCATTCTGCGATCTCTGGAGGTTTTCCACTTATCCCTGCCCTTCATCCCCCTGATGACCCCATTATTTGGATACTCTATCCATTCAACTTTGTTCTCAATGCACCAATCACTTACTCGCTTATCCCTATCGAAAGACCATGCTGTGCCGGTCTCTTCGTGACTCCTAATAGTTGAAATCTTGTACTTCGCATGAATCTCTTGCATTGCATCAAGGGCGTTATGGTGCATGATGTCGAGATTCGCCCCGGCTGTTTCCAGTTTTTTCCTTAGTTCGTACGCACAGTCGAGTTCCCACTCGATGTGTATGGAGTCACAGTCAGGCTGTGCCAGCCTCTGAGGCTCTACAAGGAAAAGGCAGAGAACCGGTAGATTACTGCTTGATGCTTCGAAGAGAGGGAGGTGGTCGGATGTCCTCAAGTCCCTCTTGAACCAGACCACCTCTATTGCCATGTAAATTAAAAAACTCAGAAGGATATGAAGTGGTGTTTCGCCGAACAGATTTACACTGTACGCTGCCGTGAAAATGGCGCTTCGATGGTTTCACAAGTATACGTTCACGCGGGTCTCTATGGAAGAGGTGCAATTGGAGGAGCCGACCTCGGGAGTGCAGGAGGTCCTGGTTCCAGAAAGGGTGATTGAAGGTCTGCCGACCATGTACTGCTTCGAAACCTGCCCATTCTGCTTCAAGGTCAAGGCGATACTTGGCTCGAGGGGGATTGAATACTCCAAAGTAGAGGTGGACCCCACTTTCAAGACCCAGCTTAAGTGGTCCGACTGGGGCAAAGTACCAGTTTTCATCGATGTAGATGGAACCCAAGTGAATGACTCGAACCACATCCTCCACTACATAGACTCCAGGGGCTCCAACTCTTTCCCTCGTGAAGGCGAGGATCCTGAACAGGACCGATGGATGGATTTCTCTAACAAGGTTCTCGGGAAGTCGATCGTTGCAGTGATCTACACCTCTTACAGAACCTCCCTCAGAGCGCTCGACTACGTTACCAAGGTCGATAACTTCTCGTTTGGGAGTCGACTAGTGAACAAGTGGATGGGCGCATTCATCATGCGCATGGTGGGGAAGAGCAGAGCGAAGATGTTCGAACTACCTCCTCGTGAGAACCTCCAGTACCAACTGGACGAGATGTCCAAGGGGATAGTGGAGGGCTTCTTTGGCGAGGGGGAGCCCAACGGAGCGGACTTCGCCAACTTCGGAATACTTCGTTCCATGCAGGGATTGAATGGGTTCGACATAGTGGAGAGGCACGATGTAGTTTCCAGTTGGTACGCAAGCATGCAAGAGCACTCCGGAGTATACTAACGGCCTCTAATGACCCTAAGGGGTTCTGTGATGCTGCATTTAGTTGGGCATTTGGAAGAGAGAACTCAAGACCTCGTGATGTAGCGCAGACTCGTGGACCCAGCACTGGTTCTCGTCCTTCTACTGCACCCAATAGCCGCACTTCTGGTGATTAGGGAGTTTATTCTGCAACGAGACTGGCGCAAAAAGAGCTTAGAGCTGAAGGGGCAAAAAAGGGCTTCCGAATTAAGGCGCCACGAGATAGGAGGAGAGCGTCTTTTTCGGCTGGTAATCGCCGTAGTCGGACTGGCCTTCCTGGCTCGTTTAGTATCGGCCTCTCTAGCAGGCGAGGATGTTGGTTATGATGTCCTGATCCCTGGCCATTTCCATGGATGGGGAGGTTTATTTGGGCTTTTATTGATGACGTACCTATGGAGTTTGGGTCGAAAGGCGAGCTCGAGGAAGGCTGCTGGCGAGTCATTTTCGAGGACTAAGGATTTGCACGGAAGATTATCAGACGTGATGTTGGGGCTAATCATAATTCACGCCTTCCTGGGTTTCTTGTATCTCCTGCAACTAATAGGAGACATCTGATTGGGAATCTTGGAAATTGTGATCTTCATTCTTTGTCCTGTAATTGGAAGTATTTTTTGAACAACCGTTTATCTCCATTACGGCGATAAAACTCACATCAGCGAGGTTGTTGCGCTGCTTGGGGCTGTGTCAATCCTCACCGTTGCGGTGATGGATGTAATCAGGTTGACGTTGGGCCAGATTTTCTCTCTTATGGACGGCTTCTAGGTCGGAGTTCGGTAGTCTAGATTACTCCTGAGTCGGACCATTCATTCCAAACCACAAAGAGCGCGATGATTCCTACGATGATTTCTATTGCTCTCTTCACGGGCTCCTCACTGGACATCGCAATATCATGTATTCGCTAACACAGTGATACGCCACTAAAGGATGAGTCTGAGTGCCTACTCATCCTCGGAAATGGCCTGGATTATATCGTTGGCGGCCTCGATACAGACTTGCATTAGTTCCGTAGTTGTCACCGATGCAAGCATCTGCTGCTGCACTCTCACGGAACCGCACAATGAGGCCGAGACCTGCCAGAGGAAAAGCTCCTGCTCCTGTGGATCTACGGATGAAACGCTATCCTCGTAGTCCATCTGCTGCCCCCTGAACATGCAACTTACCACGATCAGGTTGGATAGAGGGGAGATGTAGCCGACGAAGGAGTCGAAGTCTTGCTGATCATGGTTATGCACGATGGGTTCCATTACCTCGGCCTCGCACCTGAGGTAGAGCTTCCCATCCCCGGGGTTCTCTGCCTTCTCCATCAGTTCATCCACGGCAGGGAAGTGGGTTGCCGACACATCATTTTCGAGCACTGGCTGGATTACCTCGGTTGACTTGAACCTCCTTCCCGAGATGATGTTGATCATTATGTTCGAGCCTGACTCCTGGTAATCCTCGATCTCTACCAAAACGCCGTACTTCGCTGGCTGCGTCCAACCGCCTATGTCCTCAGTATCGGGATCATAGGTTATGTAGCCGAAAGGCTTGCTGTCCAAGATGCAGTCGTCCATCATTTGCTTGTAACGTGGTTCGAACACCCTGAGCGATGCGCTAGACATGGGCATGAAGTCGGGTCCGAGGACAAACAGTGGGAGCTTGGTTGTGGGCATGGTTAAACCTCTGAGCAGGACGGACTTAAGGTTCTGTTTCCCACAACCAGGTTTGGCTGGGTTTTCGCTACTCCTTCTGTGATTTGATTGCCTTCTCTACTCGATTGAAGAAATCGTTCTCAAGTTTTGAAATTCTGGTAACCAACTCGTTTCTGGATGTTCCTTCCTCCTTCCATATTGGCACCATGGATGTCCAAACCCCCTCTCCCTTGACTCTGGACCAGATTGCGGCACCGACATGCATGGCAATCAGGACGTAGCTCAGCGAGGCTGATATCTCGTGCAAGGTCAGCGCTAAGTCCTGCAAAGGCCCGTCTGTGACTCCCTGAGTGAATAAACCGGCTATCAACAGCCCCGAGAGGGGCAGCATAGCGAGGCATAGGTACATCGACGTGTGGATCCCCTTGGCCAGATAGCGATGGGCAAGGGGGACTGGCTCGGTGGCGCCCATGAAGGTCTCGAACCTTCTCATGTAGAAGTATCGAATCATCACAATACCAAGGAAGACTGTGGCGAAGGCAACCTCGAAGGCTAGTAACGCGGAGTCCTCGAGTTCCTCCAATTCATCGATCTGCTTGAAAATTCCATATGCATACAGGATGATGAAGACCCAGTGAAAAGTCTTCCCGAGAGCAGAATGTTTCCTAGCCCCCCCAGCCTTACCCATAGCCGATCCAGTTGGCTCATGGAGTTAATCTTCTCGTGTTTCACATTCAGTACTCAACTGGAACCGGGTCCAGGGACCTCCAAAGGAACCAGCAAGCGGCACTGCGGTACGGCCTCCAGGCTTCTGCTACCGCCAGCATCTCACTCTTAGATTCGGCCTGTGGGTCGAGCATCCTGATACCCTTGACAACTCCCAAGTCTCCCAGGCTCAGAACGTCCGGTCTCATGAGTGAGAATATGAGCATCATCTCCGCGGTCCAGGGCCCGACTCCCTTGAATTTCACGAGATGCCTAATCAGCGATTCGTCATCTAATTCCTCGTAACCATCCGGTAGGAGGGGGGTTTCATCGTTAGCAATGCCGAGGATATACTGGCTCTTCTGTCTGGAGAGTCCGCAGGACAGTAACGCGTCAACAGTTAGGGTGCCAAGTGCCTCCCTGGTAATCTCACCACCGCTGATATCCTCCAAGCGACCGTGTACTGCATCGGCAGCCTTCACGGATATCTGCTGACCGACTATACTCCTGACCAGGGTTTGGAATAACTCCCCCCTTCCGGACAGCCCCTCTCCATCGAATTTCTTTACGATACCACCGATTAGTGGGTCTCGGGATAGTTGAGCGGCGGCATCATCCCACCAATCTGGCCTTCCTACCTGCACGAACTCGCAACAGTACTGACGCTCTATGAGTTTACGCGGAATGAATGCTGACTAGTTACCGCACCCACAACCTGGGTCATCGCATGATGGTTCTGCCTTCTCGACTCTCGACTTCTTTGGCCTCATTTTCTTGACCATCTGGCTGACCTTCCTCTGGCCCTTCTGTGTTCTTGGGTTCATATTTTCACCATTAGTTCGCCATTATTGAAGATTCCTTGTCCTTCGTAGTGCAATAGGGCTTCCTTATCCGCCTGATGAGACGACCACCAGTTCCAACGTGGCATCATCCTTGATCAGGGACGTGTGCGGAAGGATGGTCTGGCCTTGCACGGCAAGAACGGTGGAAGGGGGTATCTCCAACCTCTCCAGGATTTCGTTGATGGTAATCGGCTTGCTAGACTCAACCTCTAGTGATTTGCCCTCGTGCTGAATCTCGACTCTCACGAGTCACGTGGGGCCGGGTCAGCCTTATGTCTGATTCGCAGGTGGGGAGTACGCTGCCGAGATCGCATAGCCCGGTATTGCGGTGGATTCGAAATCCACTGTCCATTGGACGCGGGGGTTCAAATCCCTCTCTCGGCGCCACCTCCGTTTCATTTGAGTAGGAATAGGCTTTTGAGCCTGAGTTATACGGGTTAACCATGGAAATTGAGAGCGAGTATGGCCCAGCATTTACTATGATGACAGCGAATCTTGCGCCTGGAGAGAAAATCAAGGTCGAGCCTGGAGCGATGGTTGCACAGTCAGAGGGTATGGAGATGAAGACCGGAATGGGCAGCGGAGGAGGTCTTGGCGGCTTCATGAAGAGTATGATGAAGAGCGCCTTCGGTGGCGAGTCTTTCTTCGTAAACACGTACACTGCAGGACCTTCTGGAGGATGGATTTCCCTGGCTCCCTCTTCCCCTGGCGATATCGAGACATTCGATCTGGATCCCGGACAGAGTTTCTACATGCAAGGTGGTGCATTCATGGCCTCAACCATCAATGTGGATACATCGACGAAATTCCAGGGAGCTAAATCTCTGTTCTCCCGGGAAGGGGCTTTCTTCCTCCGTGCAGAGGCTGCTGATGTCCCGGGCAGTGTTTTCTTCACATCTTACGGGGCTATGAAGGAGATAGAGGTCACCCCAGACAAGCCAATAAAGATAGACAACGGTCACGTGGTGGCTTTCTCCGAGGGGCTGAATTATCAAATTTCCAAGGTCAAGGGACTGGGTTCGTTCTTTTTCGGTGGAGAGGGCTTCACATTGGACTTCCATGGTTCCGGCTCAGTCTGGATCCAGACCAGGAACATCCAATCCTTGGCGAACCAGTTGATTCCCTTCTTGCCGAATCGGAGCCAGTAGGATCAGAAACCGGGCGTATCTTCCGAATGCCTGAGAATCACTACCCTGGCACCGGGACCTATCCTCACCTGGGGGCGTCCGGCCCATTCCCCCACCTCGCCGTTCAGTATTGCGATCTCGTCCCCTCTCAAAATGGCGGCTGCTGAGACCGGGATGAACTGCTTGAAAGCCACCGAGGCTGCCGAGCCCGTCTTGTCCATCAGGGTGATCGACCAGCGGCTCACGCCCTCTCCGTTGGGATATGCGTCTATCGACCAAACCCTGCCTACCACGCTCACGCGAGTCTCCACTTCGACAACAGGGGCAGATTCGCCCTCCGATGCCATTGATACCGAAGAACTGCGGTCCAGGTCAATCTGCAACTGACCCCTCCACAAGGATGGCATCCCATCGTCGACCCTGACGCGCGAGCCCTCTGAGATCGTCCTAGTCACCCGAGTAGGGTTTCCCTGTCTCGAGGGCCTCACGCGAGCCCTGTCATAGCCATCCTGGAGGGTGAACTCCAGGCTGATTGAGCCGTCTTCGAGAATCTCGGGCCCTTGGAGGCCCACGACTTCCCCGATTATGCTCGCACGGGTCTTTATCTCCCCTATCGGGGTAATGGGCCATGCATGGCCGAATCTCTCCACCCTAGTCTCCAGAGGGAGTTCGATTTCGTGATCCGAGCCATCGCAAAACCCCCTGTAGTCGCATCTGTAGCATCTGGCTCTCTCATCGGCGTGGACAGGAGTATCGGCGGGAACCCCTCCCCTCTCGAAGAACCGTAGCGGAGAGGGTTTTGGGGGGCACTCTTCGATTGAAGGATCCCTAGAGTGAATCTTCCCGTAGAGCCCCTCCAGCTCTGAGTCCAGGGCGCCCATCTCTTCCTCTGAGGGGAGGGTTACTTGCTTCACCGTCCCGGTACCGAGGTACCAGATTTCCAAGCCCTCTACCTGCTCCTTCCTGTCGTGAGTCTCCCACCACAGCCATGCATACATCCGCAGCTGATCGAGGTAGTCGCCTGAACGGTCGCCCTTTCCTATCGAGGCCTTGAGGTCGACGATCTTGGGAGTACCGCTCCATCGGTAAACCATGTCATACTCCCCCTGGAACCACTCGCCCGGGTGAGCGCTTGTCTGAGTGAAGGACTTAGCATCGGGGTCAACGAACCATGGTCTGGCTACCTCCCATGCCTCCGCCCACGTTACTGGGCCGCTCCCTGCAGCAGGGTGAGGATCGTCCCATAGACGAGGGAACCCATCTGGAGCAGGCCAGTTTTCCCTGGTGCCTAATCTCCAATCATCCAGAGTCGGTCCTCCTCCAGAATCCATGCATGATTGGACCTCATCGAGGTGTAGATTGATCGCGGCCTCCACCATGTCCCTTCCCTCCTGCTTGTCGATGTCGTCTGCTGAACCTACCTTATTCGGGCTGGACTCCCAGTCCGCTATCGCGGACTCCCAGCACCTATCGAAGTGTGCATCCGCCCTGGACGAGGCCCAGGAGTGTAGGGATTCTCGGTCATCTGGGATCGAAGACGAATCTAGCGGAGATAGGCCGGGACCTACCCAGAAGTCCTGGCTGTCCCAGTCGGGGGAGCCGTCTTCTGCGAGAGGAGAGGTCATCGAGGAGCGTGACTCTGCAGCCATCAGAGTGGGCGACTCCCTCAGGACTCTGCATACGCACTCTTCAACCGCGTTGCCTCTCAAAATCTGTGGAGGAAGGGGCGATTTTAGTCTGGCCATCCACCCGTAGTACCACAGTCTGGGGCACTTCCTCCATGCGTTGACCTGGGATGCGGAGAGCCTACGGTACGGGTTCACCTTCGAGTTCTCGGGGTCTGGCCTCCTGACCGGCACGGTAACGTTTCGGAGTCGGGGACCTATCAACTTGAGGAGAGTTCACAAGCCGAACAGCCACCTAGGCTGTGCGAAGATCCAACGCATCCGGGACTTGCATGCATCGAAGAGGTTCACCCTGTGGCGGCCGACTCGAACAAGATCCACCCCGGCCGACTGAAACTTAGTCCTCCAATCGTCCCTGATATCTGACGGGAATGTACGAGAGAACCTCTCGGGAGTCGCCATTGCCTTCCAGTTTCCCCTACTTCGGAGTGCTTCCAGGACCTCTGTCCTAGAACCCTCCGAACTCAGGTGCTTTATCTCCACCATCACCATCTCTGCCGATTCACCGAGCTCCTCGCAGACTTCCGAGAAGAGAGGGACGGATATCCCCCTCTGCGAACCCGCTCTCTTGATCTCCGAGAATGTCATCTGTGAGGTCTCGGACTGTTTGCCACCTACGTCTATGGCATCGTCGTGGAAGACGAAGACGATTCCGTCCGAGGACTCCCGTATGTCGAACTCCCAGTACCTGAA
>MDTB01141127.1_pt1 | contig 13609 bp, 11 predicted proteins | sample 811161 | NCBI WGS metagenome assembly MDTB01 (sample SAMN05326650, study PRJNA326480) | marine metagenome | isolation source: seawater | place: Mediterranean Sea | collected 2009
AGTGTGTACGACAAATTTTGGTAACCTTAACCGTCCACACTTCTCTTCTTAAATATTTACTTTTTAAATAGCTAATTGAGCCTAAAAAGCTCAATATTTCTCATATATTATTTTAAGAACAATAGTTTTAATGAGAAAGTTCGATGCTTATAGGCTAAAATCAAAGGAAATCAAGCATTTATGATTAAAAAAAATCAAAAAAACTGACAATTTATCTGGTTTTTTTTGATTTTTTTTCCATGCTAAACTACTAATGGTCGACTTAAAAATATTAATGATTAATCAAATTAAAAAAAAATTAAGTAAAAATACAGAAATAGTAGCTTTAACATTAATTGTAATAATAGCTATTATTTCAATGACTTACTACAATAGTAGCAAAATTAAAGTGTATAATAACTATAAAGATATTATTGATAATGTTTTTTTTAAAAAAACTATAAATCACATAGTAAATAATTTAGAACCAAAATTTAAAAAAATTAGCCATAAAGTATCTATTGGAGAAACATTTGTTAGCATTTTAGAAGGATATTCCATTAGTCGGTCAGAAATTCAAGAAATAAAAAATAAATTATCAAAAAAAACAAATATAAATAAATTAAGTAAGGGTCAGAAAATAGAATTAACAATAGATCAATCAAGCAATTTAGTTAAAGAATTCATATTTAAAGTCTCTAATAAAGAACAGATTTATTTAAGTAGAGATATTAAAACAGAAAAATTTAATCAAAAAATTTTATTAACAAAAATTAAGAAGGAAACAGTTTATAAAGAAAATACTATTTTAAAAAGTTTATACAAATCAGCAACTGATCAAAGAATTCCAGCAAATATTATACTTGAGTTTGCCAGAATTTATGGTTTTCAAATAGATTTTCAAAGAGACATCAGAAAACAAGATAGTTTTCAAATTATGTATGAAGTATTTAGAGACAGTAAAGGTAAAGTTATTGAGTCAGGAGAAGTTCTATTTGCTAACCTAAAGTTAAGTGGCGAAGATAATTCTTTATATTATTTTGATGTAAAAGGTAATGAGGGACATTATGATAAAAATGGTAAAAGTGTTCAGAAAGCTTTAATGAAAACACCAATTAATGGTGCAAGACTTTCTAGTCCTTTTGGCATGAGAAAACATCCAATTGATGGTTTTAATAAAATACATCGTGGAACTGATTTTGCAGCTCCTATGGGAACCCCAATAATGGCATCTGGAAATGGATTGATAAAAAAAGCAGGATGGTGTGGTGGTGGGGGAAACTGTGTAGTAATAAAACACAATTCAACATACCAAACTGTCTATGCACACATGTCAAAGTTTGCTAAGGGAATTAGAAGTGGTGTAAGAGTAAAGCAAGGACAAACTATTGGATATGTAGGGTCAACTGGTAAATCTACAGGTCCACATCTCCATTATGAAGTTATAGTAAATGGGAAAAAAATTAATTCCCAAACTCTAAAACTACCATCTGGAAAAATTTTAAAAGGTGAAGAAAGAAAAGTTTTTGAAACCAAGAAAATAAAACTAGACGTACTTAAATCAGAAAAAATTATTGGACTAAACTAGCTTACTTCAGATTGAACTTTTTCTAAGTTATCATCATTTTTTTCTGACAGTGTATCAGTATTTTTTTCATTATTATTCAAACTACTAGTCTTAATAGAGTCTTTTTCTATGTGATTTTGAGATTTTTTCATTCCTTTTTCATTTAAAACTCTAGTAAAGTGATCTGCATGCTGAAAATAGTTTTCTGATAAAATCTTATCCCCAACCGATAGTGCCTCTCTAGCTAAATTATTATATTTTTCAATTAATTTAGGTGCATTATGGTTGTTCCTTCCTGGAATTTTTCTTTGAAAACTTTCATTATTAGAAAAATTATTATTAAATTTATTTCTATCACCATTAGATTTAAAATTTCTATCATTTCTTCGGAAATTATTTCTTCGGTTATTATTATTTCTAAATGTTACCATGTACTCTCTATCTAAATTTAATCATATTTTAAAACTTATTATGCATCGATCATTTCCTGCTAAATCTTTTATGATCTTTTTTACGTAAAACTTTTTTTTTCTTAAAATTTCCTTTACCTTCAATTTTTGATCGTATGCGATCTCCAAAATTAAAATCCCATTTTTTTTTATCAGTTTAGATGACGTATCAATTACTTTACTTATTACTGATGTTCCTTCTTTGCCACCATCTAGGGCTAATTTTGGTTCAAATTTAATTATGTCCTTCTCCAAATATTTTAAAATGCTACTTTTAATATAAGGAGGATTGGATACAATTAAATCATATTTGCCATTTTGAAAATTGTCAACATCTGATTTAAATAATTTTAATCTTTTTGATACACCTAGACATTCACTGTTTATTTTACAAATATTTAATGATTTTCTACTAATATCAATACCAACTCCATTAAAGTTTTGTTTTTCTTTTAAAATTGATAGAATTATGCAGCCTGAACCAACACCAACATCTAAAATATTCAATTTTGATTTATTTTTTGTTAATTCTAATACTTGCTCTACAATTATCTCTGTATCTGGTCTTGGAATTAATACGTGTTGATTGACATAAAAATCATACTTCCAAAATTCTTTTTTTTTAATTATATAAGCAATAGGTTTTTTATTTATGCGTTGTTTAACTAAATATTTAAAATAATCTAAATCTTTTTTAATAATTTCATTTTTTAAATTTAAAAGTATTGTATTTCTGTTTTTTTTTAATGCCTCAGAAATTAATATTTCTGAATCTAAATTATGGGTTATTATACCCTCTGCTATAAACTTTTTATTTGCACTTTGTATGGCCTGAAGAATATTCATAAATTACAAACTACTTAAACTTTCCTCTTGTGCCTTTAATGATAAAGATTCAATCATTTCATCAAAAACTTCACCTTCCATAAATTCCTCCAACTTATGAATTGTTAAATTTATTCTATGATCAGTTACTCTTCCTTGTGGAAAGTTATAAGTTCTTATTCGCTCTGATCTGTCTCCACTTCCAATTTTATTTTTTCTATCTTTAGATCTTTCGTCATCAATTCTTGATCTTTCTAATTCATATAATCTTGATCTTAAAATCTTCATTCCTTTAGCCTTATTTTTATGTTGAGATTTTTCATCTTGTTGGGAGACTGATAGACCCGTAGGAATATGAGTAATTCTCACTGCACTATCTGTTGTATTTACTGATTGTCCACCAGGTCCACCAGCTCTAAAAACATCTATTCTTAAATCAGACTCATTAATCTTTAAATCAACTTCTTCTGCCTCAGGTAAAACAGCTACTGTAGCCGCTGATGTATGAACTCTTCCTTGAGTTTCAGTATCTGGTACCCTTTGTACTCTATGAACTCCACTTTCATATTTCAGAGTAGAGTATATATTTTTTCCTTTAACCGATGCTATAACTTCCTTTAAACCCCCAGCTTCACTTTTAGAAATTGATATTAGTTCTAATAACCATTTTTTTTTATGACTAACTTTTTCATACATCTTGAAAAGATCTGAAGCAAATAAACTTGCCTCTAATCCCCCAGTACCAGCTCTAATTTCTAAAATTGCATTTTTTTTATCTGCCTCATCTTTTGGAAGGAGAAAAAATTTTAATTTTTTTTCATTAATTTCGTTTTGTATCTTTAATTCTGTTAACTCATTTTCAGCCATTTTTCTTAGTTCGTCATCTGTTGAATTATCGGTTAAAATTTTTTCTAACTCTTTTTTATCTTTTTCAAAAGAGAGATATTTTCTTGCATTTTCTACAATCTCATTAACATCTGAATATTCTTTAGATTTTTCAGCATATGCCTTTTTATCAATATCCCCAGAAGCTAAATCTTTTTCTAGAGTAGAATGTTTGGATATAATACCTTCAATAGTTTTAGTCGGTATCATAATTTTTTTTCCAATTCAGATACTTTTTTTTCCACTTCGACAACTACTCTATTAATAATATCTTTTGTCAAAACTTTTTCAGTCTGCAGTCCAGATAAATAAAGCATATTATTACCCTTTCCTCCTCCAGTGATTCCTATGTCCGTCATGGCTGCTTCGCCTGGACCGTTAACTACGCATCCAATAATGGATAGAGTTATAGGAGTTTTGATATGAGAGAGTTTTTCCTCTAAAATTTTCACTGTTTTAATGACTTGGAAAGCCTGTCTAGCGCATGATGGACAAGATATTATTTTAACTCCTCTTTCTCGTAAATTTAAAGATTTTAATATCTCATTACCTATTTTAATTTCTTGAATTGGATCATCAGACAGTGAAACTCTTATTGTATCTCCAATTCCATCCATCAGAAGACTTCCAAGTCCTATAGAGGACTTAATACTACCTGGCATAAAACTTCCTGCCTCAGTGATACCGAGATGTAAAGGATAATCACAAACCTTAGATAATTGTCTATAAGCTGCTATTGAAAGAAAGACATCTGATGATTTAACACTTATTTTAAAATTAAAAAAATCTTGATCCTCTAAAATCCTAATATTTCTCAAAGCACTTTCAACTAAAGCTTCAGGGCATGGTTCTTTATATTTTTCTAGGATATCTCTTTCAAGCGATCCTGCATTAACACCTATTCTAATTGAACAGTCGTTATTTTTGGCCGCATTTAGCACCTCACGAATTTTTGAAACATCACCAATATTCCCTGGATTTATTCTTAGGCATTTTGCACCATTATCAGCTGCTTCAATTGCTCTTTTATAATGAAAATGAATATCTGCAACTACAGGTATTGACACATTTTTTACAATTTCTTTAAGAGATTTCGTTGACTCTGTATCTGGACATGAAACTCGAACAATATCAGCTCCCTCTTCTGCAATATTACTAATTTGTTCTATTGTTGCTTTAATATCAGTCGTCAAAGTATTTGTCATAGATTGAACAGATATAGGATTATCACCACCAATTTTCACATCTCCAACATTGATAGTTTTTGTTTTTCGTCTTTTGATGTCTCTAAAAGGTCTAATACTCATTGATTTAATCTAGTTTAAATTCTTTATGCAAAACTGAAATTGCTTGTCTAATATTTTTTTTATCTATCAAAACAGAAATTTTTATTTCTGAGGTAGAAATAACTTGAATATTAATCTTTTTATTAGCTAATGCTTGAAACATTCTATGAGACACCCCAGGTGTTGAGACCATACCAACACCAATAATTGATACTTTCGAAACATTTCTATCAAAAATTAATTTTTTAAAATTAATTTTTTTATTTTCGTAAATGATAGTTTTTGTTTTTTTTAAATCATCTTTTTTAATCGTAAAAGTTAAATCAGTTTCTTTACCGTTGGCAGAAATGTTTTGAACCACCATATCAACATTTATTGAATTTTTTGACAAAGGTTCAAAAATTGCTGCTGCTACTCCTGGTTTATCTTTTACTCCAACCAATGTTACTTTTGCATCATTCTTAGTAAATGATATACCGGTAATTACTTTATTATTAACAATATTTTTTCTTTTTGTAATTAATGTTCCAGATGTTTTAACAAAAGAAGATTTAACTTCTATATTAATTCTATTTAGTCTAGCATCTTGAATAGAAACTGGTTGCATAACTTTTGCACCTAAAGATGCCATTTCCAACATTTCCTCATATGAAATAGTTTTTAATTTTTTTGCTTTTTTGAATTTATTTGGATCAGTTGTGAAAACTCCTTCAACATCAGTATAAATTACACATTTTTTTGCCTTTAAAAATTTTGCTAACATTATTGCGCTAGCATCTGAACCACCTCTTCCTATAGTTGTAACTCTTTTATCCTGATTAATTCCTTGGAAACCTGTGATTATAGGGATTCCACCATTTTTTAAATACTTTAAAATCTTGTTTTTATCTATTAAATTTATTTTTGAATGTTTGTGAGGTCCGACTGTAATTATTGGTATCTGCCAAGATAACCAAGATCTAGAAATATAACCTAAATTTATCAACCTTCCAGCAATTAGAGAACAAGCAACTTGCTCACCTGAAGAGAGCAGTACATCGTATTCAGCGTGGGAAAAGTTGTCGCTAATCTTTTTTGATTTTTTTATTAAGTCGTTTGTTGCACCACTCATTGCAGAGGAAACAACGACAACTTTGTATTTTTTTTTAATATAATCGGTAATTATTAGTGCAACTTTTTTTATTTTTTCTATTGTTCCAACTGAGGTACCACCGAATTTCAATACTACAATTTTCATGAGTAAACTATTTTTAAAAGTTAAAATATATTGATAAAATACATCTTCTATATAAAGTAAAATTATAATGAAAGTTAACACAATTAATAAAAAAGAAATAGAAAAATTTTCTATAATTGCAGAAGAATGGTGGAATCCAAGTGGAAAATTCAAACCATTACATAAATTTAATCCAATAAGAATTTCATATATTAAAAATAATATAATTGGTTCTTTTAAGATTAAGAATAAAAAAAGACCATTAAAAAAAATTAAGATCCTAGATGTAGGCTGCGGTGGAGGCTTATTAGCTGAGCCTATGACAAGATTAGGCGCTGAAGTAGTTGGATTAGATGCATCAAATAAAAATATAAATGTAGCAAAAGCACATGCAACAAAAAATAAACTAAAAATAAATTATTTATGTGGCTCTCCTGAAAATTACAAAGGTAAATATAAATTTGATGTGATACTCAACATGGAAATAGTAGAACATGTTGAAGATATAGAAATCTTCTTAAGATCATGTTCAAAACTTTTAAAAAAAGGTGGTATAATGTTTATTGCAACCCTCAATAAAACCCTGAGGTCTTATTTATTTGCAATTTTAGGTGCAGAATATGTTTTAAGATGGCTTCCTATAGGAACTCACGAATGGGATAAATTTGTAAAACCTGACGACTTAATAAAAATTTTAAAAAAATATAATCTTAATTTAGATGAAATTAGTGGTTTAAAATTTGATATTATCAAAGACAAGTGGAAACTTAGCTCAGATAAATCAGTTAATTATATTACAAAATTTGTTAAAAATTAGTTACTCTTATCTTTTATCCACGGAATAGTTTCTGTTTTTATCCCTTCATCTCTCAGTTCTTTAATTTCATCTTTTGATGCAGTGCCATAAATTCCTTTGTTTGTTTTTTTATCTTTATAATGAATTGACCTAGCTTCATGCACAAAGTTTTTTCCCACATATTCAAAGTTATTTTTTATAAATTTTTGGTATTCTTGAATTTTTTTATTTATTTTTTTAATTTTTATATTTTTTTGCTCTGTTATTTTTGTATTTGACTTATTTATCAAATAAGGAGCCATTAAAGTTTTTTCCACTTTATTTGAATTACAATTATGGCAATTTAATAGATCTTTATTCTTTAATTTTTTATATTCTTTTGAAGATGCAAACCAACTATCAAATGATAAATCACAGTTCTTGCAATTTAGTTTATACTTAATCATAAATATACAATTTTTATTTTTTTTACCTTAATAATATAAATTTAACTTCTATAATCAGCATTAATTTCTATATATTTTTTCGTAAAGTCCATAGTGTATGCTGTAAAATTTTTTGACCCAACCATAATATCAACATTAATTTCAATATTGTCATTTTTCATATAGTTAGATGCCTCTTCTTCATTGTAGCTAACAGCAAGTTTTCCATTTTGAACTATGTTTAATTTTCCAAATTTTATTGATAATTTTTCCGAATTAAATTGTATTCCAGCTTTACCAATAGCCATTATAATTCTTCCCCAATTAGGATCTTCACCAGCGATAGCCGTTTTAACCAGTGGAGAGTTTGCAATAGAAAAAGCTAATTTTTTAGCATCATTCTCATTTTTACAATTCTCAACATTGATTGATATAAATTTAGAAGCACCCTCACCATCAGCTACGACTCTTTTAGCTAAATTTAATAAAACAATTTTTAAAGACTTGCTAAATTGATTGATCTTTTCATCATTTATATTTTTTATCTTTGCGTGTTTCACCTTACCTGTAGCAAACACTGTAACCATGTCATTAGTGCTAGTATCACTATCACAGCTGATTGCATTAAAAGTGGTTGTTATATTTTTTTTTAGAATTTTTTTTAATATTTCATTTGAAATATCAGCATCAGTAAATATATAACCCAAAGTAGTTGCCATGTTTGGCTGTATCATTCCTGAACCTTTAGAGATACCAAAAATTTTAATTTTACTTTTCCCAATCAAACACTCCTCCATAGCCATTTTAGGTTGTGTATCGGTTGTCATTATTCCTAATGCTGCTTTCATCCAAATATATTTATTTTGGGTATATTTAATTTTATCAATTAATTCTTGTATTTTAGATTTGATCTTTTCCTCAGGAAATTCTTCTCCTATTGTACCAGTACATCCAAAAATTATTTCTTTAGGTTTGATCTTTTTGGGAAGCTCTTCATCTCTTTTTTGTTTTTCAGTTAATCTTTGAGAAGTGAGTTCAGCAATTCTTTCTAAACTTTTATAACCTTGCTTGCCTGTAAAACAATTTGCATTTCTAGTATTTATAATTAAAGAAAATATTTTTTTTGATTTTTGTTTTAAATTCCATTTTATATTTTCTGAGACAATCTTTGATTGAGTATAGACAGATGCATGGTTAGCACCCTCTCTAAAATAAAACATCACTAAATCATCTCTAGATGTATTATATAAATTGGCATTTACTGTTGATATTGAGACACCATCAATGTGATCTAAATCTTGAAACTCCATCATTTTCTTATTTTTTGATTTAGATGATAAAAAATTAGTTAAATTAATACCCATATTATTTAAAATATTTATTTAATAATTATATTAAAGGATATAAGTAAATAATAAATCAAAAACTGATGTTCAATCCTTTAAACTTTATATCTAAATTCATAAAATCTAACAATCAAAGAGAATTAGATAGAATTAGTAAAATTGTTCAAAAAATTAATTCTTTGGAGGAAATTTCTATAAAATTTGATGATTTAGATTTTCCAAAAAAGACTGAGGAATTTAAACAAAGAATATGTAAAGGAGTAGCTATCGAGGAAATTCTTCCAGAAGCTTTTGCTTTGGTTAGGGAGGCCTCTAAAAGAGTAAGAGGAGAAAGACATTACGATGTTCAAATGATTGGTGGAATAGCTTTACACGAATCTAAAATTGCTGAAATGAGGACTGGAGAAGGTAAAACTTTAACAATAACATTAGCAGCTTACTTGAATGCTCTCTATGAAAAAGGCGTTCACATAGTTACTGTAAACGACTATTTAGCTAAAAGAGATTCTTTGGAAATGGGTGAAATTTATAATTTTTTGGGACTAAGTTCTGGCTATATTAATAATGATCAAGATGATTTAGAAAGAAAAAAAAATTATAACTGTGATGTAACTTACGCAACTAATAGTGAACTTGGATTTGATTATTTAAGAGATAACATGAAATATTCAAAGGAAGAAATGGTGCAGCGAGAACATTTCTTTTCAATAGTTGATGAAATAGATTCGTGTTTAATTGATGAAGCGAGAACCCCTTTAATAATTTCGGGAGCAGCAGAGGACAAAACTAATCGTTATCTCTCAGTTGATAAATTGGTAAGAAATTTAGATGGAAAAGATTATGAAATAGACGAAAAAGATAAAAATGTATTATTAACTAATGAAGGTATAAATAATGTTGAAAGAATATTTTCTAATGCAGGTATATTAAAAAATAATAATTTTTATGATCCAGAAAATTTAAACTTGGTTCATCATGTTAACCAAGCATTACGTGCGAATCACTTATTTGAAAAAGGAAAAGACTATATTGTAAAAGAGAATAGTTTAAAAATTATTGACGAACTTACTGGTAGAATTCTAGAAGGCAGAAGATTCGGTGATGGACTTCACCAAGCTCTTGAAGCAAAAGAGAGAATTGAAATACAAGCTGAAAACCAAACACTAGCGTCAATCACATATCAGAATTATTTTAAACTTTATAAAAAAATTTCAGGGTGTACTGGAACTGCTGCTACTGAGTCCGAAGAATTTTTTGAAATTTACAACTTACCAGTGATTGTAATTCCGACTAATAACAAAATGATTAGAAAAGATTTTAATGACCAAATTTATAGGACTGAAAAAGAAAAAAATAACTCAATAATTAATAAGATTAAAGAATGTCATAAAACCGGTCAACCTCTGCTAGTTTTTACCTCCAGTATAAATAAATCAGAAATATATTCAAAATTGTTAAAAAAAGAAAATATCAATCATGTTGTCTTAAACGCAAAGAATCATGAAAATGAAGCAGAAATTATCGCAAATGCGGGAAAAGAAAAGTCAGTAATTATAACAACTAGTATATCAGGTCGTGGTGTGGATATTCAACTTGGTGGAAAAAAGGGTTCTATACCTCTAGAAGAATTAAAAAAAAATAAAGAAAAAATAAAATCCCTAGGTGGATTATTTGTAATTGGAACTGAGAGAATGGAGTCAAGAAGAGTAGATAATCAAGCTAGAGGAAGATCAGGACGACAAGGAGATGAAGGTAATTCAATTTTTTATGTAAGTCTTGAAGACGATTTAATGAGAATTTTTGGCTCGGAGTCTATGACTAATATGCTTGAAAAGTTAGGTCTAAAAGACGGGGAAAGCATTGATCATCCATGGATTAATAAAGCATTAGAAAGAGCTCAGCAAAAAGTTGAGGCAAGAAATTTTGATATCAGAAAAACTTTAATTAAATTTGATAATGTATTAAACGATCAAAGACATGTTATTTTTTCTCAAAGAAGAGAAGCAATGGATAGTGATCAAATTTTTAATTATTCTGACAATTTTTTAGAGGAAATCAAAGAAGATCTTATTAAATTAAAATTTCAAAAACAATCTCACCCTAAAAATAAAGAGTTAGATAATAAATTAAAAACTTTATTGGGTAAAAATTTAAATGAAGACGAGTTAAAAAATTTTTTAATTAGTAAAGATAGTGATTTTAAGAAAATGATTTCTAATAAATTCAAGCAAACTCGAGAAGAAAGAGTAAAATTACTTGGAGAAAAACAATCAAAAGAAATTGAAAAAAGAATTTTCTTACAATCCATTGATATAAATTGGAAATCACATATACAATATCTTGAACAACTAAGACAAGTAATAGGGCTTAGATCTTATGGGCAAAGAGATCCCCTCATTGAATATAAAAAAGAGGCATTTGATTTATTTGAAAATTTACTAATAAAATTAAAATCTGATTACATAACAGTTTTAATGAACTTAAAATTTGTCGAGGCTCCAGAAGAAAGATCTGATAGTAAGCTAAAAGAAAAAACAAAAATAAACTCAAACGACCCCAATTGCCTTTTAGTTTTGAAAAAGGATGAAAAAATTTCTAGAAACGAAAAGTGTGAAGTCACTGGAAAGAAATTTAAAAATTGTTGTGGAGCTTTATAAAATATAAAATAAAATAGTTAAAGCAATTAAAGAAATTCCAATCCCAACGACAAGGTTTTTTTTTGATTTCAATGATTGAATAAAATTTTTATTTACCTTTACAGCACTTAAGCTTTCTAAATTATTTATAAAACCTTTGCTTCTACCAATTTTTAAAAATTTATTTTTCCTTTCGTTAAAAATTTCCCCAGGAGTCATATTTTTGAAATAATCCAAATTTTCAGTAATTGATTTTCTGATATTTTGAATCATTAAATCCCTGTCCCTATGGGCACCACCAGTAGGCTCAGAAATTATCTCATCAATAATTTCGAGATCCAACAAATCTTTTGCCGAGAGTTTCATTGCTCTAGCAGCATCAAGCATTTTTTTTGGATCTCTCCATAAAATAGTTGCACACCCTTCAGGAGATATAACTGAATAGATGGCATTCTCTAACATTATAACTTTGCTAGATGAGGCTAAGGCTATAGCTCCACCTGAACCACCTTCACCAATAATAATTGCTAATGTAGGAACTTTAAGTTTCATACAACATTCAATTGACTTTGCTATTGCTTCGGCCTGACCTCTCTCCTCAGCTCCAACTCCTGGATACGCTCCCGGTGTGTCTATAAAAGAGATAATTGGAATATTAAACTTGTTTGCAAGTTCCATGAGGCGAATTGTTTTTCTATAACCTTCTGGTCTCATCATTCCAAAATTTCTCTCTATTCTGCTATCTAAATCATCACCTTTTTCTTGTCCTATAACTAATACAGACAATCCATTAAATTTGGCAAAACCAGCTAAAACTGATTTATCTTCACCATAGTGTCTATCACCTGAAAATGGAATAAATTCCTCAAACAAATTGTCAATAAAAAATTTTGATTTTGGTCTATCTTCATGCCTAGCAACCATTGTTGTTTGCCATGGATCTAGGTTAGAATAAATATCTTTTAATTTTAAATCCAATTCTTTTTCCGTATCTGAAATTTTTTTGGTATCTACCTCAGAAAGACCACTTTGATTATATGGATCTTTTAACTCCTCAATTTCTTTTTCCAAATTTTTGATATCAGTTTCGAAATTAAGATAATTTTTCATTATTATTAAATTTATAGAAAAGTATTGAAAATGACAACAAAATGTCAATGCTTATATTAATTATTTGACTTAATTTTATTAGAGTTTTAAAAAAGTTAAATGTCAATAAATTATCAAAAAGTTAATAATTTGAAGATTTCTGAGGATTTATTAAAATTTGTTAACGATGAAGTTTTAGAAGGAACTGGTATTCTGCCAGAAAAATTTTGGCTAGGTTTTGATAAAGCAGTTCATGAATTAACTCTAAAAAATAGAGATTTGTTAAAAATAAGAGAAGACTTACAAAAAAAAATTGATAATTGGCACATTCAAAATAAAGAGTCTGAAACAAAAATAGATGAATACAAAAAATTTTTAAAGGAAATTGGTTATTTAAAAGATGAAGGACCAGATTTTAAAATTGAAACAAATAATGTAGATGATGAAATATCTAAAATTGCTGGGCCACAATTAGTAGTTCCGATAATGAATGCAAGATATACACTCAATGCAGCTAATGCAAGATGGGTAAGTTTATATGATAGTTTATATGGAACTAATATTATTGAGTCTGAGGAAGGTGGGAGTGAAAGATATGATCCTCAAAGGGGGCAAGAAGTTATAAAATATGTAAGAGAATTTTTTGATAAATTTATTCCAATTGAAGGAACAAGTTGGAAAAATATTGCAGGTCTAAAAGTGATTAATAATGATTTAGTCATTTCTAAAGATGATTATGAGTATAGTCTTAAAGACAAAAACAAATTTATAGGTCATAGAGGTGATGCTAATAAACCAGGGGCAATAATATTAAAAAATAATAATCTTCATTTTGAAATAATAATCAACCCCAAAGCATTTAGTGCTGCACATGACATTGCTGGAATTAGTGATGTTATAGCTGAGTCTGCTGTTTCAACAATTTGTGATAATGAAGATAGTGTTGCTGCTGTTGATGCTGTAGATAAAGTTGTCTGTTATAGAAATTGGCTTGGTTTAATGAAGGGCAATTTAAAAATAGAATTTGAAAAAAATGGTAAAAATTTAGAAAGAAAATTAAATCCAGATAGAAGTTATATTTCAAAAGAAGGTTTAGGATTAAAATTGCAT
>MDTB01217936.1_pt1 | contig 13607 bp, 12 predicted proteins | sample 811161 | NCBI WGS metagenome assembly MDTB01 (sample SAMN05326650, study PRJNA326480) | marine metagenome | isolation source: seawater | place: Mediterranean Sea | collected 2009
AAAATATTTAAATTTAACATGTGATATTAATATTTTGTCTGAATGTAATTGTTTTATTGTAACGGTTCCTACCCCAATTAATATTGATAAAACCCCAGATTTATCACCTCTTATCGAAGCAAGCAATACTGTGGGATCAGTTTTATCCAAGAATGATATAGTAATCTATGAATCTACTGTTTATCCAGGAGCTACCGAAGAGATATGTGTTCCAATTTTAGAAAAGACATCTAATCTTATTTTTAACAAAGATTTTTATATTGGATACAGTCCGGAAAGAATTAACCCAGGAGATAAAGAACATCGACTGAAAGACATAGTTAAAGTTACTTCTGGATCAACAGAAGAAATCTCTGTTTTTATTGATAATTTATATAAATCAATTATTGATGCAGGCACATTTAGAGCAACATCTATAGCTGTTGCAGAGGCAGCAAAGGTCATAGAAAATACACAAAGAGATGTAAACATTGCACTAATTAATGAGCTTGCAATGATTTTTAATACATTAGATATAGATACAGAGGAAGTATTACAAGCAGCTGGCTCAAAATGGAATTTTCTTTCATTTCGTCCTGGGTTAGTTGGAGGTCATTGTATTGGCGTTGACCCTTATTATCTAACCCACCAAGCACAAGTTAAAGGATATACGCCTGAAATGATTCTTTCTGGTAGAAAAATTAATGATAATATGAGTATTTATGTTGCTAAAAATTTAATTAAGAATTTAAACAATCAAAATATTGATTTAAAAAAAGCAAAAGTTTTAATTCTAGGATTTACTTTTAAAGAAAACTGTCCTGACATAAGAAATACTAAAATTATAGATATCTATAATGAGCTTAATAATCAATCAATAGACGTTGATGTCTTTGATCCATTGGTAAACCAAAATGATGCAACTAAATTTTATAATTTAAAGCTTATTGATGAGCCGAATGAAAATTACTATGATGCAGCAATAATAGCTGTTGGACATGATTCTTTTAAAGAATTAGGTTTTGATGGAATTAGTAAATACTTAAAGAATAAAAATATTATTTATGATTTAAAATATGTTCTTGATAAGCATGATTCGGTGATTAGACTATGAATAAGTCTTTAATAAGCTATAAAGATCTTCAAGAATCTTTAAAAAGTGACTCAAAAAAATGGTTAATAACTGGAGTAGCCGGCTTTATAGGATCAAATATTTTAGAAAATCTTCTTAAATTAAATCAACAAGTAATTGGAATAGATAATTTTTCAACTGGATATGACCATAACTTGAAGGAAGTTCAAAAAAATGTTTCTTCAAAAGAATGGAATAATTTTAATTTTTATAATGGCGATATTTGTAACTATGATGATTGCTTACGCGTTGTTGACGATATTGATTTTGTATCACACCAGGCTGCCTTGGGATCTGTTCCTCGTTCTATTAAACAACCCCTAGCTACTCATTCCACAAATATAACTGGTTTTTTAAACATTCTAGAAGCTTCAAGATTAGCTAATGTGAAAAGTTTTACTTATGCTTCTAGCAGTTCTGTATATGGCAATCATCCTGATTTACCTAAAAAAGAGGAGAATATAGGTGAGCCTCTCTCACCATATGCAGTTACAAAATATGTAAATGAAATATATGCAAGAGTTTTTTCAAGAACTTATGACTTTAAGTCTATTGGTCTAAGATACTTCAATGTATTTGGGCCTCGACAAGACCCTAAAGGGCCATATGCAGCAGTAATTCCAAAATGGGTCAAACTTCTAATGGAAAATAAAGAAATCGAAATTTATGGTGATGGTGAAACCAGTCGAGATTTCTGTTACATAGATAATGTTGTTCAAATGAATCTACTTTCTGCTATTGCTGATAGTAATGCAAAAGACCATGTTTACAATGTTGCCTGTGGACATCAAACATCTCTTACAGAACTTTTTTTTCTTATTAAGGAAGCACTTGGTAAAAATAATATAAATATATCCGGTGAACCATCTTACAAAGATTTTAGAGTAGGTGATATTAGGCATTCCAAAGCTGATATAACTAGTGGTCTTAATAAACTAAATTATTTACCTACTCATGATGTAGAAAAGGGCATTGACGACGCAATAGCTTGGTACATTCAAAATTTAAAAACTTAGGGTAAAGCTCATAACTTCATTTAAAAATGGATGTAATTTAATATTACTGATATGAATAAAGAAAATAAAGTTGTATTAATTTCTTCCAATTATGCTTGGACAATTTTTAATTTTAGAATGAATCTTATCAAAAGACTTAAAAAAGAAGGTTTTAAGATAATTGTTTTTACTCAATTTGATGGCTATGAACTTGAAATAAAAAAAGAAGTAGACGTCATTAAAAATTTATTTATATCCAGAAAAGGCATAAATCCTTTAATTGATTTAATTACCTTATTTCATTACATAAAAACCTTTCTAGTTTTTAAACCAAGCAATATTCTTCTATTTACAATTAAACCAGTAATTTATGGATCAATTGCAGCTAGGTTAACTTATTTAAATTCAATATCGATGATAACTGGTTTAGGAACATCATTTATAAAAAATACTTGGCTTACAAGAATTGTTAAAAGACTTTATAAGTTTGCACTTAAATCAACAAAGATAAACTTTTTCCAAAATAAGGATGATATGAAAATTTTTGTTGATAATAAATTAGTAAAGTCTTCATCTTGCTTTATAACTCCTGGATCAGGGATAGATTTAGTAAAATTTAAACAAAGAGATCTTCCAAATAAAAAAAATATTATATTTTTATTTGTTGGAAGATTAATTAAAGATAAAGGCATAAGAGAATTTGTTGATGCAGCAAGAATTATCAAAAAAAAATTCCCTGATGTTCATTTCCAAGTATTGGGACCTATAGGCTCAGAAAATAGAACTGCAATAAAACCGAATGAGCTTGGGAAATGGAAAAATGAAAAAGTGATAGAGTATCTTGGTGTAACTGATAATACTTCATATTTTTTAAATAGAGCAACATGTATCATATTGCCATCATATAGGGAGGGTACTTCGAGAGCCCTTTTGGAAGCAGCAGCTGTTGGAAGACCACTTATAGCAACAGATGTTCCTGGCTGTAGGGAAATAATAGATGATTCTAAATCTGGTTATCTATGTAAGGCAAAAGATCATTTAGATCTCGCAAATAAAATTGAAAAAATGATCATGCTTCCGCATGATTCAAGGCTAACTATGGGAAGAAATAGCCGCCTTAAAATTGAAAAAGAATATGATGAAAATATTGTTTTAAATTTATATATAGATGAAATTAATAAAACCTTATAAATCTTCTGATAATTAAAATGTATAATACATTACTTTGGTATCACTAAAATGAAGTTAATACTTTTAGAGCTCAATGAAATAAATTTTGATGTAGTCAAGTACTACATTGATAAAGGTATTTCATTACCCGCGATGAATCATGTTCTAGAGTCTGGACTTATTAATACAAGTGCAGAATCAGAGTATGATAATTTAGAACCATGGATTCAATGGGTATCTGTTCATACTGGAAAAGAGTATAACGAGCATAACGTATTTAGACTGGGAGACTTTGTTAACTCAAAAGAAGAACAGTTTTTTGAGAAAGTTGAAAAAGCTGGTTTTAATGTTGGTGCAATTAGTCCGATGAATGCAGCGAATAGATTAAAAAATCCTTCATATTTTATTCCTGATCCATGGACACAAACAAAAACAGACAAATCTTTTTTAAGCAGAATAATTGCAGAATCCTTAGCTCAGTCTGTAAATGATAACTCTCAATCAAGATTAACTGTTAAAACTATTTTGAGCTTGATTTTAGCTTTTTTTATAATGGTTAATCCAAAAAAATATTTTTTTATGCTTAAGTATGCATTCCAAGCATTAGGTAAACCATGGCGAAAAGCATTATTCTTAGACATGTTTTTATATGAAATTCATAAAACACTCTTTAAAAATAAAAAGCCAAATTTTTCAACCCTTTTTTTAAATGCAGGAGCTCACATTCAACACCATTATTTTTTTAATTCTCCATATGTGAATTCAAAAGTGCTTAAAAATCCTGACTGGTATATTGATAAAAATGAAGACCCAATTTTAGAAATGTTGGTTGTGTATGATAGATTGATTGGCGACCTTATTAAAAATTCTGAAACTGAGCTTATTATAGCCACTGGCTTATCCCAAAAGCCATTCACTCGTTTAAAATTTTATTATCGCTTAAAAGACCATAAAGAATTTTTAGATATTATAGGTATTAAGTATGCTAGTGTGACTCCTAGGATGACAAGAGATTTTCTTATATCTTTTAAAACTCCTAAGGAGGCCGCAATCGCAAAAGAAAAACTTTCCTCAATAACTCTAAGAACTGAAAAAAAATTATTTGAAGAAATTGATAATAGAGGAAAAGATATATTTGTTGTTCTTACTTACCCTTTCGAAATTACAAGAGATACTTATATCAATATTAATGGAAATGAGATTTGTTTATACGATCATGTTGTTTTTGTAGCAATAAAAAATGGAGAACATAATAGTAAAGGATTTTCATATTTTTCCAAAGGTCTTACTAAATTTAGACCAGAGGCTAATAGTCATGTTTTAAATATTAATAAAACAGTGCTTAATTATTTTGGAGTAAAAAACTAGATTCTATTTGGAATCAGCTTACTAATTTTAATTTTTTTAATGAGAGAATAAATGATTATTTTTGAAAATATTTGCAATGAATCGCCTTATAAAATTTTTGAACAAAAATATAATGAAGCCATTGAAGCAAATCAAAAGACGGTTGAGGCAATATCAATATCCTCATTTTGCAAAAAGACAAATGAAACGCATTCAAGATTTGTTAATTTAAAATTTATAAAAGAAAAAGAATTTATATTTTTTACAAATTATAATTCTCCAAAAGCTCAGCAATTTAATGATCATCCACAAATAACAGCATTATTTTATTGGAATAGCATCAATACTCAAATAAGAATGAAAGCAAGAATAAAAAAAACTCCAACAGAATTTAATAATGATTATTTTAAAAATAGATCCCCGCATAAAAATGCTTTAGCAATTTCATCAAAACAATCAGAAAAAGTCGACTCATATCAAGAAGTCATCAAGAATTATGAAAAATCTCTTAAATCTGATAATTTATCGAAATGTCCTAGTTACTGGGGAGGCTTTTCTTTTGTTCCATATTATTTTGAATTTTGGTACGGCCATAAATCAAGACTCAATAAAAGAAATGTTTATGAGATTATTGATAATCATTGGACATCTAATTACATCCAACCATAAAAAATTTGCGTAATTTATTAATTAGTTTAAAATTTTCACAAAACATGATTCAAAATTCATATCTAAACAATTCTATAGCTTTTTTAGTTAAATTCTTGTTTGTCTAAACAAAAAGGTATCGCATATAGCAATTTCAAGAAAACAAAAGACTCCTGTAAATGAAATGATTGTTGCTGATGAGGTTATTCTTATCAATGCAGATGGAGAAAATATAGGATTAGTTCCATTTGCAAAAGCAATTAAATACGCTCAAGAGTCTTCTCTTGATTTAGTTCAGGTTTCAAAATCGGATGCAAATCCTCTTGTATGTAAGCTTCTTGATTATGGTAAACATCTTTTTGATAAGAAAAAAAGTAGTTCAGCTTCAAAAATAAAAACGAAAAGAAGCACCACTAAAGAAATTAAATTCAGACCATCTACGGATGTTGCAGACTATAATATAAAATTAAAAAAAATTAAAAGCTTTATTCTTGGAGGAGATAAGACTAAAATAAGCGTCCGTTTTAGAGGAAGAGAGATTTTAAACAGTAATATGGGACTTGAGTTGCTTTCAAAATTAAAAAACGAATTGGAAGACATCGCACAAGTAGACCAAGAGCCATCATTGGAGGGCAGACAATTACTTATGGTTCTATCTCCTTTAAAAAAGAAATAGTTTTGATAAATTAATTAAATATGGGTTACAAGTTAAAAACACATTCAGGAGCTGCTAAACGGTTTAAGAAGACTGGTTCATCTGTTAAGAGCAAAAGTGCAAATAGAAATCATATACTTACTAAACAATCTACAAAAAGAAAAAGACATAATAGAGGTCTAAATAAGTTAACTGGTGTTGTACTTAAAATGGCTTCTAAACTTATAAGAGTATAGATCATGCCAAGAACAACTAAATCATTAACAGCAAAAGCTAAACATAAAAAGATACTTCAAGTTACTAGAGGCCATTACGGAGCTAGAAGTAGATTATTCAAGACCGCAAAACAATCTAATATAAAATCAATGCAATATGCATTTAGAGATAGAAAAAATAAAAAAAGGGCATTCAGAGCTCTTTGGATTGCAAGAATCAATGCTGGTGCTAGAGAGCTTGAAGTTCCATACTCAAAATTAATTAATTCACTTTCAAAAAAAAATATAATACTAGATAGAAAAATTCTGTCTGATTTAGCTATCTCTGATAATTCAACTTTTAAAAAAGTTGTAGAAACAGCTATAAGTTAGTAACTGGTAGAATGCCAGATCTAAAAGACGACAACTCTCCTGAATTAATAAAATTAAAAGGATCATATCATCCAATAAATCAAGTTAAAAATTCAATTATGAATCTTTTAATGTCCTTTGGTTTTGAAATAATTAGTGGACCTGAAGTAGAAACAGAAAAATTTAATTTTGATATGTTAAATATTAAAAAATCTCATCCTGCACGTCAGATGCACGATACTTTCTATGTAAATAATAAGTCTAATGTTTTAAGAACACATACTTCACCAGTGCAAATAAGAGGCATGTTAGAAAAAAAGCCACCTCTAGCCCTCATTTCTGGCGGCAAAGTTTATAGGAAAGATGATGATGCAACTCATCTTCCGATGTTTCACCAAATTGAGGGTATATATGTTGATGAAGATGTAAATTTTGCAAAACTTAAGGATCTAATATTTAGAGTGATTAAAGCAATTTTTGGTTCAGACGTAGAAATAAGATTTAGACCTTCCTACTTTCCATTTACCGAACCATCTGCAGAAGTTGATATTTTATTTAAGCATGATAAATGGCTTGAGATACTTGGATGTGGAATTGTAAATCCTATTGTTTTAGAGAATTGCGATATTGATTCAACCAAGTTTTCAGGTTTAGCTTTTGGATTGGGGATAGAGAGAATAGCAATGCTAAAGTTTGGAGTTAGTGACATTAGAGATTTTTATAAATCTAATTTAGACTTTTTAAGTCAGTTTAAATGAAAATATCTTATAAACATTTGGTCGATAGTATTTCTGAAAAACCTGATTTAAATAATATATCTGAGAAATTATTTCAACTGGGGCATGAACATGAAATTTGTGATGATATTTTTGATATTGAGATTACTCCTAACAGAGGTGATTGTCTCTCTTTAAATGGTTTGTTAAGAGACTTAAATTTGTTTTATGATATCTCTAATAAAAAAGATATCTACCAAAAAGAAATAGCACCACTATCACTTGAATTTACTAACAATGTTGAAAAATGTTGTAAAAAAATCTCTTTTTTAAAAATTGAAATAGATGTAGTTCCAGAAAAATATATTGGAGAATTAGGAGATTACTTCTCTGCTTTTAATATTAAAAAAAATAATTTTTTTACTGATGTTTCAAATTTTATTTCTTATGAAAATGGACAACCTACTCATTGCTATGATTTTCTAAAGATTAACTGTCCAATTAAATTAGATTTTACAAATAAAATTTATGAGTTTGATACTCTTTTGGATAAAAAGATTAAAGTTGATAAGTCAAATATGGTTTTTTTTGATAATGAAGGCGAAGTTATCAATTTGGCAGGTATTATTGGTGGAAAAAAGACAGCATGCCAACAAAATACTAAATCTGTTCTTGTTGAATGTGCATATTTTGATCCTGAATTAATAATAGGTAAATCAGTTAAATATGACATTAACTCAGATGCTGCTTATAAGTTTGAAAGAAATGTTGATCCAAATTGTCATAATTACGTGTTAAGAAGATTCATAAGAATTATTGAAAAAAATACAGACATAAATAATATTGAATTAGTCTCTTTTAAATATGGCGAAGTTGAAGAAAATAAAATTTTATTCAATTTAAATAAAATTAATAAAATTTTAGGAATAAATATTAATGAAGCTGAGTGCTTAGGATATTTAACAAAACTTGATTTTAAAGTTAATGATCAAATCATTTATGTGCCATCACATAGAAATGATATTTTTACAATCAATGATATTGCTGAGGAGATCGCGCGAGCAATTGGTTACAATAATATCCAACCGATGAGTTTTAGAATTAATCAAAACAATAATAAAAAAAATACTTGTGATGACTATAAAATAAAACAATATTTAATAGATAATGGTTTCTATGAAGTTATTAATGATCCTTTTGTTTCAGATGGAAATAAAGAATCAATTGTTGTAGATAATCCTTTGGACACAAATAGTAAATTTTTAAGATTAGATTTAAAAAACTCATTGATAAATAATCTCCTTTACAATGAGAGAAGACAAAAAGAGACAATCAAACTTTTTGAAATAGCTGATGTTTATTCTGGTAAAACAACATTAGCAAAAAAAATTCTAGGTATTATTGCCAGCGGACGAATAGGTCAAAATTATCTAGACTTTTCAAAAAAAATAAATGGTGAATATTTAGAGTCTGTTGTTAAAAATTTTGTAGTCAAGAATCAAAAACTTTCTATTGAAGAAATACCACGATCATCATTAAATTCAAAATTAAAAAATCCAATTATGTATATTGAAATTGAGATAGATTCAACTTTTGCAATTGATTATGCTGTCGATGAAACTAAGCTTTTTAACATTAATAATAAAAAATATATGCCAATTTCAGATTTTCCATTTTCTAAAAGAGACTTATCTTTTTCTGTCAAAAATTTTTCTAATTCTAAGATTTTAGAAAATCTTTTATTAAATTTTAAACATGATTTATTGAAAGAAACTTTTGTTTTTGATTTTTATAAAAATGAAAATCTAGGTGAAATTAAAATTGGTTTTCGTTTTATATTTCAGTCAAATGATAGGACAATTACCGATGAAGAAGTTTCTGAAGTTATTAATGATATAATCAATGAATCTTTAAAAATAAGTTCTGTATCTATACCAGGGTTAAGAAAATGAGTACGAAATTAATAATTTCTAAAGAAATTCAAAAAAACATTGGTCTCTCACAAAAGGATAGCAAAAGAGTTCTAAATAGATTTTTGCACTTAATTAAAAAAAATTCATCTAAAAACAAGGTTAAATTAAGTAGATTTGGTACCTTTTTTTTTAACAAAACTAAACAAAGATTAGGAAGAAACCCCAAGACAAAAGAATCGTATATAATAAAACCAATAAAAAAACTATCATTTAAACCATCAAATAAAATTAAAGAGTTATTAAATTGACAAAGAAAATATTATTCATTGGTATCATATTTCTATCAAATCTGACCATATCGCAGTCACAAGAATTTGATGAGGAGTATTTAGAGAGTCTACCTGAAGATGTTCGAGAGGATCTTTTGGACAGAGTAGATAAAAAAGAGGCCTCGGAGGATCCTACATATAGAATAGCTTCTTCGTCAATTGACAAAAAAACAGAAGATCTAGACGAAGAAGAAATTATTGATGAAGGTACACAGTTATTTGGATCTAATTTCTTTGATACTATGCAAACTTCTTTTATGCCTATAAATGAACCAAATCTTGACAGTAAGTACATTTTAGATTTTGGCGACGTACTTGAAATTCAACTCATTGGTCAAGAAGATAGTATTGATAGCTATCGTATATCACGAGATGGTTCAATTAACATTCCTAATGTAGGAAAAATTATTTTATCTGGATTATCATTAGGTGATGCAAGCGATTTCATAAAAGCAAAAATAAATAATGTATACATTGGTACAGAATCATTTGTTTCTTTAAAAAACATCAGAGATATAAGTATTCTTATAGCAGGAAATGCTTTTAATCCCGGTATTTATACACTTAATGGTAATTCAAATATGCTTCATGCGCTAAATATGGCTGGGGGCATAAATGAAATTGGAAGCTATAGAGACATAAGTTTAGTTAGAAATGGCGAAGTTATCGATACTTTGGACATTTATGAATTATTAATTTATGGGAAATATAACTTTAAGAATGGCCTTAGATCTGGCGATAGCATTGTTGTAAACCCATTAAAAAAAGTAGTCGCAATTGAATCAGGTGTTATGAGGCCTGCATTATATGAGCTCAAAGATGATGAAGGTTTTGAAGATTTATTAAGATTTGCGAATGGCCTGAGCAAAAATACAGTAAAGGACATTGCATATGTAAAAAGATTTACTGATGGGAAAAGCACTCTTATTAACTTGAAATATGAAGATTTAGAATTTTTTGATCTTAATGAGAATGACTCTATATTTTTTACAGAATATAAAGTTTACTCAGTTACCATAAATGGTGCTGTACGAAATCCTGGTAAATATAATATTTCATTGGGGACTAAACTAAGTGAACTAATAAATTTCGCTGGGGGTTATGATGAGGTTGCATACCCATTTGGAGGATATTTAGAAAATAAAAAAACATTAGAAATTAATAAAAATGCTAAAGAAAAACTTTACGAAAAATTTATTGATAATCTTGTTATTAATGCAGGTTCGATGAATACAGATGATCCTAATGTAACCTTACTTCTATCTCAATTAAAGGATTCTTCTGTTTCAGGAAGGGTTATAGCTGAATTTGATATAGATGTTATAAAATCTAATCCATCACTTGATACAATACTTGAAGATGGAGACAGAATACTCATTCCAAATATCACGCAACAAGTATATATTCAAGGAGAGATTAGTAATCCAGGAGCTATAAGATATTCACCTGGAAAAAATATCGATTACTACATAAATGGTGCTGGCGGTGCTCTTGACTCATCTGATCTTAATAATATTTTCATAGTTCATCCAAATGGAGAAACCTCAAATATTTCATCTACCGGTCGTCTTTCATTTATTAATGCCCAAAACGATAAAATTTTAATTTATCCTGGTTCAATTATATATGTTCCTCGAAATACAAATTTTGCTAATTCATTACAAGTGGCATCAATTTGGGCGCCAATTATTAGTAGTATTGCTCTAAGTTTGACTTCACTTTCTGTTTTGAATAATGCTAACTAAAAAAATAATGAGGTTTTTTTTTTAATAATTTTTTGTATCAATCTAAGCTCTAGTTTTTTAGATAATAATAAAAAAATTTCTCAGTTAGATTATTTTAAATCTTATAATTCTTTTGGCCAGGTTGGATTAATACAAACACCCTCTGCAGAATCTAATCTTGAAGGCTATGTTTCTATCAATATAAATAAAAACAATATTTGGAAATTTGGAGCACTTTCAGTTTCTCCATTTGATTGGCTTGAAGCAAGTTACTTTTATTACAGGCCATCAGATTTGACTTGGGAGGGAAATCTTCGACCTGGTCATTATTTAGATAAGGGGTTTAATATAAAATTTGTATATAGACCAAAAAATAATTTTTATCCAAATATTGCTGTTGGGCTAGATGACTTTGCAGGAACAGGTTATTTCACTAAAGAATATATTGTTGCAACAAAAATTGCTACACCAGTAAAATTTTCTTTTGGCATGGGTTGGGGTAAATTTAGTGGTGAGAATTCTTTTAAAAATCCATTATCGTACTTTTCATCATCCTTTTTAGAAAGACCAAGTATTTCAGATAACTATAAAATGGGTGGTTCATTTTCTTATGATAAATGGTTTAGAGGCGAATCTTCATTATTTGGTGGTATTGAGTATTCTCTTCCTTTTTCAAAATCTACTAAATTGAAAGTCGAATATGATCCATTTAATTATTTTGATTTTTCAGCAAACAAAAGACTAGATGCTCTTTATCAAACAAGAAAAAAAGATAGCAATTTGAATTATGGAATTAGTTTTAAGATTAATGACTTTCTCTCAATTGATACCTCATATATTAAAGGAAATACTTTAAATTTAAACTTTAATTTGAGTATTAATTTTAATAATGAATATACTGAAAAAAATAAATTTAATCCAAGCATTGAAGTAAATAAAGTTAATAAAAATAATTCAAAGCAAATTTTTTACGAGAATCTATTATTTAATTTAAATAAAAATAAACTACTTCTCCAGACAGCAAATCTTTCAAAAAATGATAATCTTAAAATAACAATACAGACTTCAGATCATAGAAATGCCATAAGATCGTCATCATACTCTGCTTATATAGCAAATAAAGTTGCAAATACAAATAACATAAAATTAAGCTCAATAAGTATTACCAATATCAATGCTGGAACTGAGCTAAATGATATTAAATATATAGCAAGCCACTTAAATGAATTTAATAATGTTCCATATGAAATAAAAATAAGAAATACAGTTTTGGATTCCGGCGAACCAATGAGTTATTTAAATGATGAATTTAAACCTAAAGTAGAATTTCCTGTATTTTTTTCATCAATTAAACCTTCAATAGTTTCACATATCGGAAACCCTGAAAAATTTTATTTTGGCGGCCTTAATTTACAGCATATTAGTGAATTACAATTTAGTAGAAATCTTCTTTTATCTTCAGAACTTAATTTAAGGATTTATGATAATTTTAAAGATACTATTTCAGGACCAGGTTCCGTTATGGAGCATGTTAGAACAGATATAGTTCAATATTTAAAGGAAGACGATATATATTTAACTAGAATGCAATTAGATTATATTTGGTCTCCTTATAAAGATACATATACAAAAATCAGTAGCGGTATATTTGAGCAAATGTATGGAGGAATTGGAGCTGAGATACTATATAAACCTTTTTTAAAAAACTTTCATTTAGGAGCTGAATTATTTTATGTAAAACAAAGATCTTTTAATCAAAGATTTGATTTTAGGCAATACGAAACAACAACTGGTCATTTTAATATAGGTTATAGGTTTGCCGCTGGTATTGAATCAAACTTGAGTTTTGGTAGATATCTTGCAAAAGATGACGGATATACATTAGATCTCAGCAAAAAAACCAAATCAGGATTTCGAACAGGAATATATTTTACAAGGACTAATGTTTCAGCTGAAACTTTTGGAGAAGGTAGTTTTGATAAAGGTTTTTATTTTCAAGCTCCTCTGGACTTATTCTCAAAAGATTATAATGGAAATTATTCAACATTTAGGCTATCACCGTTAGTAAGAGACGGGGGCGCTAAATTAGTTCATGATAAAGACCTTAAAGGACTCATTTACAATTCAACATATCACGAATTAAGACCTCAATGGCCTGGTTTCTTAAATTAATTTAAACAAAAAAATAGCGGGATGACCCGCTATTTTTAAACTATAAGTTATTAGGTTCCTGTACTTGTACTAGTTCCCGTATTAGTACTTGTACTTGTGCTTGTACTTGTACTAGTGCTTGTACTTGTATTAGTACTTGTACTTGTATTTGTATTTGTACTTGTGCTTGTGCTTGTGCTTGTGCTTGTGCTAGCAGAAGTTGGAGTAGGCGTAGGCGTTGGCGTAGGCGTTGGCGTTGGCGTAGGCGTAGGCGTAGGCGTT
>MDTB01014027.1_pt1 | contig 13606 bp, 14 predicted proteins | sample 811161 | NCBI WGS metagenome assembly MDTB01 (sample SAMN05326650, study PRJNA326480) | marine metagenome | isolation source: seawater | place: Mediterranean Sea | collected 2009
GTCATGGAAAAAAAGACTCTGCATCTACATGCAGGACTCTATAAAGAGTTAAAAAGTAGGTTGAAAAGAAAGGAGACGCGATGAATAGATTTTCACGTTTGCTTGGAATGTTCAGCCGAAATAAGTCAGAGGCTAAACTTGCTCAGCAAATAAATAAATCGAAAGAGGCTCCAGAGGCAAATGCCAACGGAACCAGCGGTTATCTGATTAAAGAAGGTAAAAATGCTGGAAAAGTTCTTAAGCATTTAAAAGTTGATCAAAATAAACTTTAATCTTTATAGAGAGGGGTTTTACAATACCCCTCTTAACCATTAAGACTCTCATTAAATAATATGAAACAAAATTTATTAGACTTAGATTATGAGAGTTTAAAATTATTTCTTAATTCAAAAATAGGAGTTGATCAAAAGAAACTAAATATGAGGGCACAGCAAATCTTTACAGCTGTTTATCAAAAAGGATTAAATAATTTTTGTCAATTAACTACTATTCCAATTGAGCTAAGAGAGACTCTAGAAAAGAATATTTCATTTAATAATTCTAAAATAATTAAAACACATAAGTCTAATGACGGTACATTAAAGTTTTTGGTGGAGCTATCTGACGGAAATAAAGTTGAATGTGTTTATATTCCCGAAAAAAATCGTGGAACAGTTTGTGTATCTTCCCAGGTTGGTTGCAGTTTAACATGTAAGTTTTGTAGATCTGGCACTCAAAAACTAGTAAAAAATTTATCAGCCTCAGAAATAGTAAGCCAAATAATGTTAGTCAAAGAAAAATTAAAAGATTGGGGGGATCAAAAAATAGTTTCTAATATCGTATTTATGGGGCAAGGAGAACCTTTAGTTAATATGAAAAATCTCAAAACTGCAATTAAAATTCTAAAAGATAAAAAGGGATTAAATTATGGCAACAAAAAAATTACTGTTTCCACATCGGGAATTGCAAATAAAATTCCTGAAGCAGCAAATGAGATAGGAACATATTTAGCTCTAAGCTTACATGCGCCTAACGATAAATTAAGAGAAGAAATTATGCCAATTAATAAGAAATTTAAAATCAAAGATTTAGTGAAGCAATTGAAATATTATACATCGGTTGTAAAAGAACCAATCTTTTTAGAATACGTAATGTTAAAAGATGTAAACGATACCGAAGATTGTGCGAAGCAACTGGTAAAATTAATGGCTCAGTTTCCAAGTAAAGTTAATCTTATAGAATTTAATTCTTGGCCTGGTGTAAAATTTCAACCAACAAATAGACAAAATATTGAAAAATTTTCTAATTTCATACAAAGTAAAGGATTTATGGCCTTCATTAGAAGAAGCAGAGGAGATGATGTAATGGCAGCCTGTGGACAGCTCAAAACATCTAGTCTAATAAAAAAAAACTAGGCTATTAAAATATTGAAATTATTGAAAGTATTTGATTTAAATAATTAAAATTTTTTTATTAAGGATAAAAATGAAATTATGTAGAATAGGTAACTTAGGAGAGGAAAAGCCAGCAATAATAGACAAAGATCAAAATTATAAAGATTTGTCCTCTATTATAAATGACTTTAGCCCTGAGACACTTAATTTCGAAACGTTGGAAAAAATTAAACAAGTTGATATTTCTAAATTACCGACTTTGAACAAAGACCTAAGAATTGGAGCATGTGTTTCAAAACCATCAAAATTTCTAGGAATTGGCTTGAATTATAAGGATCATGCTGAAGAACAAAATTTACCTATTCCAAAAGAGCCAATTATTTTCTCAAAATTTACTAGTTGTATTACTGGCCCTAATGACGACATTATAGTTCCAAAAAACTCTAAACACACTGATTGGGAGGTAGAAATTGGATTTGTTATAGGTAAAAAAGCTTTATATGTGAGCGAAGATAATGCATTAGATTATATATTAGGTTTTTTTCTTGTAAACGATGTAAGTGAGAGAAATTTCCAAAAAAATAAAGGATTAACTTGGGACAAAGGAAAAGGATTTGATACTTTTGGACCCATTGGTCCCTACATCTTAACTAAAGACGAGCTGCCAGACTATCAAAACTTGAATATGTTTTTAGAAGTTAATGGTAAAAGGATGCAGACTGGAAATACCAAAGAAATGATATTTAATATAAAAAGCTTAGTATCGTACATGAGTCATTGTATGAGTTTGCACCCTGGAGATATTTGTTGCACAGGCACACCTCCTGGAGTTGGAGAAAATATGAAGCCACCAGTTTTTCTTAAAGGTGGAGAGCAGGTTAAACTTGGAATTGATAAGCTAGGTGAGCAAAACCATAAAGTAAAATCTTTTTAATTATGACAAGTGCAGTTTTTTTAATTTTAAATTTTATCATAATAATTTTATTATTAACTCTCATTTTTTTTGGTTTTAAATATACCAATAATAAAAAGACTGATGAGCTCTTAGAAAAAGAGAGTAAAAAAAATGAACAAGAAAGGTTTGATGATTTAAAAAGGACTGTCAATGAAAGATTAGAGAATGTATCAAATTCGTATAATACTTTTTCAAACAAGATTACCAAAGATATTACCGACTCTTTTACAAGATACGAGAAAGATGTAAAAAACTTTAATGAAAAAGTTCAAAATATGAGTCAGGTTCAATCTAATTTAACAAAGATCTTTTCGAACGTTAAAAAATTTGGAACTGCTGCTGAATTTTCATTAGCATCTCTTCTAAAAGATCTTCTTTCTCCTAATCAATACTTGCCTAATGCAAAAATTAAGTCAGAAAGCCAAGGAACAGTTGAATTTGCAATTAGATTACCAAAAAATGTTCTAGTTGCAGTAGACTCTTTCTTTCCAGCCGCTATTTTAGAGAGAATAAAAGATGCTGACGAACAAGAGAATAAAAAATTATCTGTAAAAACTAGGCAAGAGCTTGCCGATGCAGTTGATGATAAAGCATCTTCAATTAATGAAAAATATATAGAACCGCCTAAAACAACTCCTTTTGCTGTTTTATACTTGCCGACTGAAAGCTTATTTTTCGAAGTATGTAATTATAGGCATCCAAAAACTAAAGAACCTCTTCTTCAAACCTTACAGAGAGAATACAATATTATTATTTTAGGTCCAACGACACTGTCAGTATTTTTACAAAGTCTTCATATGGGCTTTGATACTCTTCAAGTTCAGGTCAGAAGCAAGAAAATCTATGAGGACCTTCAAAAATTGAAATTTAATTTTACTAATCATATGAAAGTTATTGAAGAAATTTATAAATATACAAATCTTTCTTTAAAGAAAATTGAGGAAGCAGGAAAATCTGGGCGTTCAATAACCAATGTGCTTGAAAATGTACAAGAACCTGAAGCAATTGATGTTACACCTGAAAAAAGTTCCAATAATTTAAAGATTCTTAAGTAGATTTAATTATGTCAAATTTTGTCTTTTACGATTTTGAGACTAGTTCTTCTAACAAGTTCTGGGGACAAATAATCCAAATAGGAGCAGTTTTAACTAATGATAATCTTGATGAATTAGATCGCTTTGATGCAAGATGTAGGTTAAGTCCTGGTATTATTCCAGAAGCAATGGCTTTAATAGTAAATAAAACCTCACCAGAAATGCTGAAGAAATCAAATCTATCTCACTATCAGATGATCAGAAGTTTTGTTGAAACCCTACAGCGCTGGGGAAAAGCAATTTATATTGGTTTTAATAGTATAGAATTTGATGAGGAGTTTTTAAGAAGTACTCTTTTTCAAACTTTAGAGTATCCTTATTTAACAAGTACCAATGGAAATACAAGAGGTGACGTATTAAGCTTAGCAAGGGCAGCAAATCTTTATTATCCAAATACTCTTAAAAATTCAGTAAATAAAAAAGGCAACGACGTATACAAATTAGATCAAATGGCGCCTTTAAATGGCATTGAACATGGAGATGCCCATAGTGCAATTGGGGATGTTTTAGCAACTGTTGGTATTGCAAAATTAATACATAAAAAAGCACCAAATGTCTGGAAAGCTAGCATGCTTACAATGGATAAAAATAAGTCATTAGAATTAATTAAAAAGGAATTATTTTTTTGCACCAATGAGTATTTTTATGGAAAGAGCAGGCCTTACGTACAGACTTTTGTTTGTCAGCATCCACAATATCAATGGCCTTTGTGTTTTGACTTAAGACATGATCCAAAACCTTATTTAGATATGTCTTCATCAGATTTAAAGGCAGAAATGAAAAAGCAGCCTAAATTTATAAGAACTCTAAGGCACAATAAGCATCCTGTAATTATGAATCCTTCTTATGGAGAGAAGTTTGATGAATATAAGAATATTGGTATGGCTAAATTAGAATCCAGAGCAAAAATGGTTCAAAGTCATAAAGAATTTGCGGAAAAAATTTCGTCTGTAAAACTATCAGAGGTAGAAGAGAAAGAACAATCAAAATCCCAAGAAGATTTATATAATGAGGAAAGTATTTATTCAAAGTTTACAACACCAGAGGATAATAGAATTATGCCTGAGTTTCATAAAGTTAGTTGGGATAAAAAACTAAATGTCATTTCAAAATTTAAAGATGAGCGATTACATTATTTTGGTAAAAAATTGCTTTACATGGAAAAGCCAGAAATGTTAAGTAAATCAGAATTTAATTTAATCCACAAAGATATATCCAAAAAACTTTTAAGTACGAATAACGAAAAATGGAATACAATTCCACGTACTTATTCAGAAATTGACACTTTAAGAGCAAAGTTTGAAAAAGAGGGACAAACAGAAAAACTGGTTACGCTAGAAGAAATTAACGCATACGTTGAAGAATTAGAAAAAATTTACTCTTCTGCGTAGTTGACTTTAAATCAAAAATATTTAATTAAGTGATATGCCTACTAAAGCAATTACAGATGAAAATTTTGAGACAGAGGTTGTAAAATCAGAAAAACCCACTGTTGTAGATTTTTGGGCAGAATGGTGTGGACCATGTTTACAGATTGCCCCGGTGCTTGAAGAAATATCTAATGAGATGAAGGATCAAGTAATTATAGGCAAACACAACATTGATCAAGAACCTAATACTCCTACTAAGTATGGGATTAAAGGTATACCAACAATGCTTTTGTTTGCTGGAGGAGAGTTAAAAGCTACCAAGGTAGGAGCCACTACAAAATCAAATATTGTTTCTTGGATTAAGGAAAATATTTAATTTTTATTTATAATACTCCCACACAAATATAAAGATCCAAAAACACAAATTATCTTTTTCTTTTTTGAGGAAATTTTTTTTAAAGCTTCATTAAGATTATTAGAGGAATCGCAATCGTATCTATTTTTTTTTGCAACTTTAAGTAAAACCTGGTTCGACATGGAGGCTGGTTCATTTTCTATAGGAATAGTTATAATTTTTTTAAATATTCCATTAAATTGTTTTAGGAATTTATCTGGATTTTTATTTTTTGTCATACTCCATATGCCGTAAATTGGAATTTTAAGAGTTTTAAGATAATTGGCCAAGTTCTTGGCTGATATTTCAGAGTGACAACCATCCAGTAAAAGTTTTTCATTCTGGTGGAGTTTTTTAGTAATTTTACCTTTATTTAAATAATTGATTCTGCCAATAAATTTAATTTTAGGCAATGTTTTAATTATAACTTTTTTACTAATTTTCATATCTCGAGCTATATTAATTGCAAAACATAAATTTTCTAATAAACCCCTGGAATAGATATTTTTTGTATTCAATTTTATTTTCGTTTTTTTATCTTTGTAAAAAAAACTTTTCTTTTCTTTTAAAAGCTTCCAAGAAAAAGAGTATTTAATTTTACTATTATTTTTCTGTAATAATGTCTTAATTTTTTTTAAAACGTTAGGACTCTGCTTACCTACATATATATTCGTAAATTGACTCAAAAATCCAACTTTTTGATAAATTACCTCATCTAAAGTTTTCTTTTTCAAAAAATTTAAATGCTGTTTATTTATGTTAACTATAATTTGTTTTAATGGAAAATCGATTACATTATTTGAGTCCAGCCTCCAAAGAGCACCTGCTTCCATAATACAATAATCATTTTTTCTTTGAGATGCATTAATAATAAAAACCAAAGTTAAGACCTCATACACTGTTAGTGGAATTTTCAGTTTTTCAATCATTTTAATAGTGGTTTTAATTTTTCTATACGACAAATAATCATTACCCATCCAAAATCTTTCTCTTATGGTCGTCAAACTCGGAGAAACGTGCGTGGATACAGTTTGATTGTTTTCTTCTATAAAAAATCTTAGTGATCTAAGAAGACTAAATTTTCCATCGCTACCTATAATCTGAAATACGTTAGAAAGCTTTCTTTCTGGATGACCTAGTTTCATTAATGCTAACTTAATTCTATTAAGGTCAAAATTTATAGATTTGTTAAAAAGCTTGTGATTAGCTAACTGATTGTAAAGAACGGTCGATTGTGACATTAGATGACCCACTTTTATCTTGAGCCTCGGCCTTTTTCAATAGGACATTTAACAAAGATCCAATTGTGTTGCTTAGTTGTTTTCTTTCAACAACAATATCAATACCACCATGTTCTTTTACATACTCTGCAGTCTGAAACTCCTCTGGTAAAGTTTCTCTTACAGTGTCCTGTATTACGCGCCTTCCAGCAAAACCTATTGTAGCTTTGGGCTCAGCTATTAAAATATCACCCAACATTGCCCAGGATGCAGTTACTCCTCCTGTTGTCGGATTGGTTAAAATAACTATGTATGGAATATTTTTTTTCTTAAGTTCATTAACTGCCAAAGCAGTTCTAGACATTTGCATTAATGCTATAGACGATTCCATCATTCTTTGACCTCCACTACAACTAAAGAAAATGAATGGTAAATTATTCTCAATCGAATGTTGAATTCCTGCTATAAATGACTCTCCTGATGCGGCTCCAAAAGATCCTCCAATAAATCTAAAATCCTGCGCACCAACTACAACATCTATACCTTTTACTTTTCCTTTAGCGATAGCTACAGCATCATCTTGTTTAGTGACTTTTCTTGCTGTTTTTAACCTATCCGTGTATTTTTTATTATCTTCAAAATTCAGGGGATCATCTTTAGGAAGTGGAGCTTCTATAAGATCATATTCTTTGTTATCAAAAAATGTTTCGAACCTCTCTTGACAAGACAACTTATGATGGGACCCACATTTTGGACAACACTTTAAATTAGATTGCAAATCTTGCTTATATATTAAATTATTGCATCCACACGTAGTCCATAAATTCTCCTCAATCTTTGACGATTTTTTTTCAAAAAGAGATTTAATTTTCGGTTTTATAAACTTAGTAATCCAATTCATATTATTCTTTTTTTTAGATTGTACACAACTTTATCTAACTTTGTGACAGGATTTTGTCCCTTTTTTATTGAATTAGTTATTGTTTTACACAACATACTGCCAACTACCAGTCCATTTGCTGATTTTAGGGAAGATATAGTTTTATCAGTAATTCCAAAACCTATTACGAGATTTTTTTTTGGATTGATCCTTTTAATCTTATTGTAGTTTTGAAGAATTTTTTTTGGTGACACTTTAAGTCTACCTCCCGTAGTAGATAACATTGATATGTAATAAATCATGTCATGCGATTCATTGATTATTTTTTTCATTCTGTCATTTGAGGTCGTTGGAGAAAGAAGCTGAATAAAGTTTATTGACTTGCCCCTGCATTTTTTTGCAAAATTCTTATTTTCTGGATAAGGAAGATCAACAATAATTAGGCCATCAACTCCTGAAGATTTACAATTTTTTAAAAAATTATTTTCACCACTTTGATAAATAAGATTAAAATATCCCATCAATATCAATGGCTTTTCAGGGTGATCTTTTTTAAATTCTTTAACAATTTGAAATACATCTTTTAATTTAATTCCGTTTCTAAGAGCTCGGTGGGAACTACCTTGTATTTGCCCTCCGTCTGCTATTGGAGTGTTGTGTGGAAATCCTAGCTCTAAAATGTCTGCATGTTTAGAAATTTTCTTAAGAATCTTAAGAGAATTAATTTTAGTGTTATCACCTGCAACAGTATATGTAATTAATGCTGGCCTATTTTCTTTTTTACAACTATCAAAAGCTAAAGCAATTTTTGATTTCATCTTGTATAAGAACCTAATTTTTGTTTTATAATATCTCTATCTTTAATACTGTCACCACATGAGTTTACTATGATAACTTCAGAAGATTTTAACTTTGGCGCAATTCGGATTGCCTCGGCAAATGCGTGAGAAGGCTCTAGGGATGGAGAAATATTTTCTAGTCTTGAAACCAATCTATAAGCTTTGAGTGCGTCCTCATCACTTGCAGATGTATATCTGGATCTTTTTACGTCCTTAAGAAAACAATGTAATGGAGATATACCTGGATAATCTAGTCCTGCAGATATAGATTCCGTTGAACCTATTTGACCTTCTTTATCTTGTATTACATATTGCGCAGCTCCATGAAGAATACCAATCTTTGAACCATTTGTTAAAGGTGCAGCGTGTAGTTTACTATTTTTTGGTCCACCTGCCTCTACACCTATTAATTCAGCATTTGAATCCATGAATTCATTCCAAAATCCAGCAGCAGAACTTCCTCCTCCAACACAATTAATTAATTTCAATTTATCTGGGATTTTTCCAAACTCTTCCTTAACCTGTTTGATTAATTCTCTAGAAATTTGAGCAGTACTCCAGGCACAAATCTTAATAAATATATTTGGACCTACTGTCGAACCAACACACATATGTGTCGTATCACAATTTGAAACCCAATATCTCATGCACTCACTCACAGCATCCACTAACGTTTGACTTCCAGTAGTAACTGGAACTATTTCTGCTCCATTTTTTCTCATTGCCTCGACATTAGGTCTTTGTCTCTTAATATCTTTAGAGCCCATAAATATTTTACATTTTAGACCAAATTTTTTAGCTGCCATTGAAAGCATTTTACCTGCATAGCCTGCACCGGTGTCTCCTACTACATATTTTTTACCAGCTCTTTTTGCTATTAAACAGTGAACTGTCGCATTATAAATTTTATGAGCTCCTCCATTAGCTTCCGAAACTACTTTAGCATAAATTTGAGCTCCTCCTAAGTGACTAGTAAGATTTTCTAATTTAATAAAAGGTGTCGGAGCTCCAACATAGTTTTGAAAATAATAATCTCTCTCCTTTAAAAATTTTTTGTCTTTTCTTAATTTTGTAAATAATTTAGTTAAATCATCAATTGGTTTCTTAAGAGTTTCTGGTATAAAATTCCCGCCAAATTTTCCACCATACATAAAGTTTTTGTCATGCTGATCGATGAGGGGTATTCCTTTTTTAATTTTCATCACAAACTTATTTTAAAACTCTAATTTTGCTCATTTACAATAATGATTTAATTAATTTTTGAATATTCTTTTTAATATTTCCTTGTGTGATGCTTCTACCAATAACTATAGCTGTTGCACCATTTTGAAATGCATCTTTAGGCGTCATAACTCTTTTTTGATCATTTGGGCTGTTTCCTTTTAATCTTATGCCGGGAGTAAAAATACTCATATTTCTACAAATTTTTTTTAAATATTTAGCCTCATGCCCAGAGCAAACAATACCATCCAATTTAGCAGACTTTGATAAATTTGCCTGTTTTTTAACTAATTCAGATATAGATTTAGTATAACCGATTTTTTTTAAGGACGCATTTGAAAAGCTTGTTAATATAGTAATACCTAATATTTTTAATTTTTTGTTAATTTTTTTTGAAGCTTTTTTAATCTTTCTTAACATGTCATATCCTCCAGCAACATGAACAGTAAGATATGAAATGTTTTTTAGATCTTTTAATGAATTAATTGCTGCTATACACGTATTTGGAATATCATTAAGTTTAAGGTCAAGAAAAATTTCCTTATTATTTAATTTAGAAATAAATTTACGTCCCCCTTTTGAATAGAAAAATTCTAGCCCAAATTTATAGCCTATGTTCAACTTGTTAGTTTTTGATTGTGAAATGATCTTCCTCACTTTTCTAATATCCGAAGTATCACAAGCGATAAAAATTTTATATTTTTTCATTGATTTATAATTTCTTTCAATTTTTTACTAGCCCTAAACCTTATCTTATTCTTTTTTGGAACATAAATCAGCTCTCCTGTTTTAGGGTTTCTGGCAGAGAAGTTTTCCTTAATTTCCTTAGAAAAAAAAGTCCCAAAACCCCTTATCTCCACTGAATTTTTATTTTTTAAAGCGTCTTTAATACTATCAAAGAATAAATCGATAATATTTTCTAATTGAGATTTATTTAATGTTGGGTGTTTAGCTTTTAATAATTTGATTAACTTAGGTCTCGACAATTACTTTTCTTCTTCTTTTTTCTTTTTCTTTCCACCTATTGCCTTTTCAAATATACCCTTTAAAGTAGCACCTGACTTCGTTGCGCCTTCACCAAATTTAGCAATTAGAGACTTTTCTTCGTCTATTTGAGCGGCTTTTACACTTAACTTAATCTTTCTTGTTTTTAAGTCTAATTCAGTAATTTTGGCATCTAAAGCATTACCTGGAGAAAATACTTCAGGTCTAGCATCAGCTGTTTCTTTTGCTAAGTCAGCTTTTCTAATAATTACAATCAGTTTTTTTTCTTTATCAATCGCTACTTTAACTCCAGTTTTAAGAACTTCATGGATTCTTGTAGTTATAATGTCACCTACTTTTTTATTATTATCATTAAACCATTCTAACGGGTCTTTTTCTAAAGCCCTTTTTGAAAATCTAATTTTTTCATCTTTGATCTCAATAATTTTAACATTTACAATATCGTTTTTTTTAAATTTTTTAAGATCTTCAATATTTTCTTTGTAAGAAATTTCTTTATAATGAAGCATTCCTGTTAGATCAAATTCAGTTAATTCACCAAATATTGCCTTATCTGTAACATTATTAATTTTGATTTTTACCTCTTTACCTACGTATTCTTTTATTTTAGCCCAAGGATTTTCTAAAGTTGCTTTATAAGAAAGTGAAATTCTTTTCGACTCTTTATCTATATTTACAATTTTATATTTTATTTTTTGTGAAACAGATAACACTTTACTAGGTTTAATATTTCTATTAGACCAATCTAATTCTGAGCTATGAATTAATCCTTCAATCCCATCTTCAATTCTAACAAAACAACCATAATCCATAATCTTTGTAACAACACCTCCTTCATAAAACTCTCCTACTTTATATTTCTTTTCAATGTTATCATAAGGATCTTCGGTCAGCGCTTTAACAGATGCAGAAACTCTATTAGTTTTAGGATCAATTTTTGTAATTTTTACTTTTAATTTTTGTCCGATCGTCACAAGATCAGATGGTTTTTTTACTCTGCCGTGACTCAGATCCGAAACATGCAGTAGAGCGTCCACACCATTAATATCTAAAAATATTCCCCAATCCGTGGTAGCTTTAACAATAGAGTCTTCTACAATATCTCCTTCTTTTATATTTTCTAAAGCTTTGGTAATTTCTGCATTTTTACTTTTCTCTAGGACTGCTCTTCTTGAAACACAAACGTTTCCTCGGTTTTTATCAATTCTTGTAGCAATAACTTTTAAAGGGGTATTCATTAAATGATCAACTTTTTTTAATGGTCTAATATCAATTTGGGATGAGGGCATAAAACAAGGAAGACCTTCAACATTAGCTATAAAACCTCCCTTTACTTTGCCTGTAATATATCCAGTTAATTCTTCTTGCGTTTCGAAAACTTTTTCCATTTTTTTCCACGCTTTCATTTTTCTGGCTTTATCCCGCGAAATTATAATTTCACCTTTGAAGCTTTCAATACGTTCTAGGTATACATCAATAACTGAACCAACTTTTAGTTTTGCTAATTCATCGTCATTTTTAAATTCCTCTATAGGTATCATTCCTTCCATCTTGGCTTTACAATCAACAACTATAAAGTTTTTTGTAATTTCTGTTACAGTTGCTTTTATAATTTCGTTTTCTTTTAATTTTCTATCTTTAAAATCTTCATCTAGAAGGCTTTGAAACTCTTTCTGAAGGGTAGATGACTTTTTTATTTCTTGTTCAGTTGCCATATTTTTTTTTAACAACCTGATCTATATATTTTGACATTTTATTCAACATAGCTTGTTTATTTAATTTTCCGGTGTCGATTTCTATCGCATCTCTATGTTTCAGTAAAGGGCTGTTTTTCCTTTTGATGTCTAAATTATTTCTCTTTCTAAGGGCTTTTTTAACATCCAACAGTTTAATTTTATTACTGCTTTTTTTTAATTCACTATATCTTCTTCCAGCTGCAATATTTAACTTACACTTAAAAAAAAATTTGACATCTGATTTTGGTAAAATTTTTGTAGAAATGTCTCTTCCTTCAATACAACAATTTTTGTTTTTTTTTGCAAAATTTATTTGAAATATTTTAAGTATTTGTCTAATTTTATAAATTTTAGCTATACGTGCACTGATTTCAGATATTTCTTGGGTGTGCAAATTAATTTTTTTTATTTTTTTTAGACTTAAATTACTAACTTTTTTTTTTAAAAAAGAAATTCTATTTTTAGGATTATATCTTATAAAAAGATATCCTGCGTATCTATATAATAAGCCTGAGGACAAAAGTTTAAGTCCATATTTTTTTGAAATCATTTTTGCACCAGTAGATTTTCCAGTAGCACCTCCACCATCACAAGCAATTTGAAAGTTTTTATTTTGTAATTTCAAATTTTCCTCCTAGTAATTTAATAATTCTTAAAAAATTTGGTGATGAAGTGTAAACAGTTTCAAAGTTCATTATTTTAGCTTTAACTCCGGTTACTAACGCAAGTATAGTTGAAGACATACAAATTCTATGATCGCCAAGGCCAGGAACTTTTATTTTATTATCAATCTTAAAAGAACTTTTACCATAAATCTTCATCTGATTTTTAGTCGCAACACTTTTAACACCAATTTGTTTTAAAATTTTTTGCATTTCCTTTATACGATTACTTTCTTTGTTAGCTAGATCCTCAACACCTTTAAAAACAGAAGTACCTCTTGTTAATGCAGCGATACAAAATAAAATTGGAAATTCATCTGTTGTTTTTTCGTAAAAATCTTTTGTAGCAGTAATAGGTTTATTTAGATTTCCACTTTTAACTTTTATATCTCCAACAACTTCATTATTTATTTTTTTTTTATTAATAAATTTAATTTTAGCGCCGTGTTTTTTTAATAATTCGTAAAAACCGATTCTAGTAGGATTAAGACCTACGTGTTTTATAGTAAGAGAAGATTTTTTAGACATCAAAGTAAGAGCTGTAAAAAAAGCTGCCGAAGAAGGATCTCCAGGAACTTTGATATTTATTGGGTTCAAAAACTCCTTTCCTTTAATATTAATAATTTTTTTCCCTCTATTATAGATTTTAATGACTTCAGAATTTTTAGAAATCATATTCTCTGTATGGTCTCTGCTTCTTTTTTCCTCAATAATCTCAGTTAGTCCAAAAGAGTTTAGACCTGCCAACATTACCGCACTTTTTAATTGTGCAGAAACTCCTGCCTTGTACTTAATTCCTATGGGCATTTCGGTTGAAATCAACTTTATAGGAAAGTTATTTTTATTCTTAGGTAAAA
>MDTB01043469.1_pt1 | contig 13606 bp, 12 predicted proteins | sample 811161 | NCBI WGS metagenome assembly MDTB01 (sample SAMN05326650, study PRJNA326480) | marine metagenome | isolation source: seawater | place: Mediterranean Sea | collected 2009
ATTTTTATACAGTAAAATAAGTAGGCAAAAAAATATAATGGCAAATACCTTAGACAAATCTGTTTATTAAATTCATTTTTTTTGTAATAAATTCTAAATTTTTTTATAGCAATAATGAAAAGATTGCTGAAAATTTAGAGAAAATGAGTAAAATCGATTTTTATAGCAAGCCCAATGTTTACTTAATTTCTTTTGAATCTATGGTTCCACTTTCTATTGCGAGAAGGAATTTCAAAGAAAATGGATTTGCCTACCATGATACATTGGAGAAGAATTTTTTTAAATTTAAAAATACTTTTACCCTAGCATTTCCTTCTAAAGAAAGTTTAAATTCTTTATTAGCTTTTAATCAAAAAAATTACTTATTATTAAAAAAAGAAAATAACCATCTAAATTTTTTTACAGGCAGAGTTGAAAGTCCACTTTTTCAAATCTTTAAAAGTAATGGATATGAAATATCTACCTTTTATGATAATTTATGGTTTGGTAGAACAAAAGGTAAATATATTGATAACTATTTCACCAATGAAGCAGGTGGGAAATTCACTACTTGCTCATTTGATCCAGGGTATGGATTACATTATAAAGTTTCTTTTTTAGGATATTGTATGTTGCCAGATTCACTTAAATTTAAAATTGTTTCCTTTCTGACTCAAAAGAAACTATTTAAAACTACTGCATCTGAAAAAATTCTTGAAATTATGAATATTAATATTAAAAAATCAAAACCTCAATTATTTATGGCTCATGATTTAAATCCAGGGCACGTAGGGATTTATAAATACGACGATGAAAAAAGTTTTCAAGAATTTTTAAAAGTTTATCAAAAAAATAGTGTTGCTGCGAACGTTCAAATTAAAAATATTTTAAAGTTTATTCAAAATAAAGATCCCAACTCAATTCTTTTTTTATATTCTGATCATGGACCAAAACTTACTGAAGGAATGGATTTAGAAATTGATCCTAGATACAAAATACTTGATAGTTTTGCAGTATACGCCGGTATTTATCCTAAAGATAAATGTAATAATTATGCAGAAATATTATATCAAAATCGCAAATTTGCTTCGCTAATTGATACTACAAAAGTTTTAATTAATTGTTTAGTTCAAGATAAAAATGCACTCTCCTTTGATGCTGAACAATATTTTATGGATGCTATTGGAATAAATTATTTTAATGATAAAAAATTAATATTAAGTTATAAAAATGAAATCTTAAGGCTAGAAAATTATATCTATGAATAAAAAAAACTTAAAAGAATTTTCAGTGTTATTTGTGATTTTTTATTTTGTTAACACTAATAATGCTTTTGCTTACATTGATCCGGGTTCAGCAAGCGCTGTGATTACTGCTATACTTGGTTTCTTTGCTGCAGCTGGTTTCACGATCAGGAAGTACTTATATAAAATAAAAAGTTTTTTTATAAAAGATAAAAAAAGAGATAATTTGGAAGATAGATTTAACAAAAAACCTTAATTTGAAAAACAATTTAATAGTTAATTCACTATCATATAGAGATCCAGCAAGTAAGATATATGAGGAAATAGACGATAAACTTTTTACGCAAAAAATTTTTAGAGGTTTAAGAAAAGATTTTTACATTAATCATTCTAACCTACTTAATGAAAAATTTTTTATACAACTTATGAGTGTAGATATGGTTGTTAAAACACAAATAAAAAATATTGATGAAACTGAGTTTCAACAAATCAAAAATGATAGATGGGAAGGTTTAGTTGAACATGAAAAATTAGATTTTATTTCTTATCCATTTGAATGGTCTTTCTCAATGCTGAAAGATGCAGCTTTATTACATTTATTTATTACAAGAAAATCAATTGAAAATTTTTGGCAAGTAAAGGACTCTTCATCTTTTAACATTCAGTGGAAAAATAATAAGCCCATCTTTATTGATACAGCATCGTTTCTTCCAATTAATAAGAATTTTGAGTGGAAAGGATACAATCAATTTGTTTCGATGTTTTTAAATCCTCTCTTAATCAAGTCTTACATAAATTTAAATTTTAATGATATTTTAAAATCAAATCTTAATGGGATACCACCTCAAGATGCAATTAAGTATTTTCAATTTCTAAATAAGTTTAGAAAAGGTATTTTTTCACATTTATATTTTCCTGAATTACTTAAAAAATTCTTAAAAAAGAATAATAAATCAAAAAAAATTAAGCAAAAAAAAGAGAATATAATAAATTTAATTTATTCTATGGAAAACTTAATTCAAAATTTAAGTTACCAAAAAAAAGGGTCCATTTGGTTAGGATATGATAAGAAAAATTCTTATGAAGAAAAAGACAAAAATATTAAGAAAAATTTTATATTAAAAAATATTACAAAAAAACAATTTTGTTTATGGGATATGGGATGTAATAACGGATATTACTCAAAAATTCTTAAAGAAAAGTTTGAAATTATAATATCATTTGACTATGATCATGAAGTAATTGAAGACCTATATAATTCAGAAAAAAAAGAAAACATATCAAACATTTATCCTTTAGTAATAAACTTTTCAAATCAATCACCAGCCCAAGGGTGGAATTCTGAGCTCAAAAGACTTGAAAATAGATCACAACCTAATTGTATTTTGTGCTTAGCATTTATACATCACGCAAGAATTTCTATGAATATACCTCTAAAACAACTAATTGAGTGGTTAAGTAAATTGAATTCTTCATTAATAATAGAATATGTTGATAGACATGATGAAATGGTTGAACAATTGCTTGAAAATAAAGACGAAACTTATGAAGACTATAATAAAAATAATTTTATTAGATTATTGGAAGATAAATTTAAAGTTATAGATAGAAAAATTTTAAAAAATGGTAAAAGAGAACTATTTTATTGTGTAAATCAAAATGCTTAGTAATTTTTTTAAGTTATCTAATTTTTTAAAAATACCAAAAAAATTTGTTTTCCTTCTCGTAATTATAATTTCAATAATCTCTATTTTAGAAATACTTGGACTCTCAACTCTTTATGCTTTTTTAACAAACATACAATCGAGTGAAATTAATAATCATTTTATAGTTGAAAGTTTATTTAAGACAAACTCAAAACAAAAGATTATGACATTAACCATTTTTTTCTTTTGCTTTTTATTTATAATCAAAAATTTTATCATCATGTATCTGAATTATTATACATATAGTAATTTACAAAAAATCAAAAATAAGACTTATAAAGAATTTTTTTCAAAAATACTCAATAGTAACTATGTTGACTTAATCAAGGATGGTCACGTTAAATATGGTCAAGTTTTTTCTAGATATTTAGATCAAGCATTTAATGGTTACTTGGCATCATTTATTAAAATAATTTCAGATTTTATAATGTCATTTTTTATAATTATTTTTATTTTTTATATAGATTTCTATACATCACTTTTTTCAATGATTTATCTTATAACAATTGCAAGTTTTTTAATAAAAATTCAAGGGAAGAAATTAAAAAAAAATTCTGAAGATATATCAGTATCAGAAGTTAATACTAAACAATCTATATTTGAATTAATAAAAAATTTCAAAGAAATATTTGCATATAAAATTCAAAAAATAGTTCTTAATCAGTTTAAAGATGAAATGTCAAAGTATCTTGAGAGTGAAAAGAAATATGCATTAACACAGGCAAATTTAAAAAGTTTTTATGAAATTTCAATAATAATACTAATAAGCTCAATTTTTTTTTATTTATTAATATCAAATAAAATTGATCAAAGCATTTCTCTTTTAGGTATAATGGGTTTTAGTATAGCTAAATTAATTCCATATATTAACTCAATTACAGCAAATTTAAATACATTAAAACAAGTAAACTATTCAGTATATGAAATTGAAAAATTTTATCAGAATACAATAAATATTCAAAATAAAATTAATGAAAAAGAAAAAACTAATTTCAAAAAAATAAATCTCTCATCACTTGAGTTAGTTAATTTAAATTATAAATATAATTCTAGTGAAAATATATTAGACAACTTTAATTTGAAAGTTAACATAAGCAGTATGAATTGTATTGTTGGACGATCTGGTTCTGGTAAAACTACACTGGTAGATATTATTCTTGGGCTTATCAAACCAAATAAAGGTGAAGTAAAATTTTTAAATACAAATAATAATCTATTTGAATTTAATAATTTTGCTTATATTTCACAAACACCCTGTATATTCAAAGGATCTTTAGCTAACAACATAACATTTAAAAAAGATCTAAAAGATATTAATAAAGAAAAATTACTTGATATACTCAACACGGTTAAAATTTATAACAAAAATGTAGATGATGACTTGCTAAATGTAAATATAAATTTAGAGGGCCAAAATTTATCAGGTGGACAAAAACAAAAAATTTCTATTGCTAGGGCTCTATATCATGATTGTGAAATTTTGATAGTTGATGAAGGGACTTCTAACTTAGATAAAGAAAGTGAGATAAAAGTTTATAAATTACTAGAAAAAATTAAATCTAATAAAATTATCCTTTTTATTACACACAAAATGCTAGATGAAAAATATTTTGATAAAGTTGTTGATTTAAATAAAAACTAAATTTTTTTAAAAAAATTTATAAACTTAGTACAACCTTAGAAAATTTGAATTTTTTTTCATACATTGATTTAAAAATATGAACTGCATCTGAAAATTTGTATTGATGGGAAATTAAATTATTAATTTCTAACTTATTCTGATTAATCATACTTAAACTTTCCTCCCATTCGTTATAAGGATTAATTACTGAACTCCATGATCCTTTTATTTGTATTTCTTGTCTTAAAATTTTATTCAATGTTGCATGACTTAAAGTGGAGTCAGATATTTGGTTACTCAGAATTATAATTTTGCCACTCTTCTTAAGATTGTTAATAGCATTATTCAAAAGATACTCACTTCCTGAACATTCGAAAGCAACCTCTGTTTTTTCTTTAGATGTAAATTCATTAATTTTTGTTTCAATGTTGTCTTTATTGACATCAATTATATTTTTAAAACCTAAATCATTAAAATTTTTAAATCTGTGTTCATTTCTATCTATACCAATAACATTTTTAATTTTATTTAATTTACACCAGGCAGCAATTAATATTCCTATCGGACCAAGTCCATATATGGCTACGCTGTCGAAATTTCTGTCTTGTCTGGCAATTTTAAAAGCATGTAATGCCACAGAGGCTGGTTCAGCAAAAACTGCTAGGTTATTATCTAAATTATTCGGTACTTTTACTAAGTTGTTTATTGGTGAAGAAACATATTCGGCATAACCTCCATGACTTCTTGATCCTAAGAAATCATAACTTGAGCAAAGATTAGGAGCTTTATTGACTCCATAAACTGAATGAATACCTCCACAACAACTATCATCATGACATTTTGTAATTAACGGATAAACACAAACTTTGTCTCCTTCTTTTAAAAATCGGTGTTTTGAACCAAGTTTATATATTTCACCTAACATTTCGTGACCAGGCACAATAGGATAAGAATAGAAACCAAATTCCATTGATCTAACAACATCTGTACTACAGATCCCAGATCTTATTATTCTTATAATTGCTCTACTTTTATCTGGTTCGGGTATTTCTATTTCATCATAAATCCATTCACCAAGACCTTTTAAAATAGCTGCTTTAGATTTTATCATTAAAAAAATTTGACCAAAAAATATAAACGTTTAAATCTTTAATTGTTCCCAAGCATATATATTGCTCAACTTCAAAAGGAATAACAGTATAATTTTCCTTAATTAACTCGTTTATAGAGTTACCAACATAATATTCATTATTAATTTTATTTTTTTTTTTTATCATTTTTTTAAAAGCTTTCATAAATATATCTTTTGATTTAAAATAAAAAATCCCTTGTGCAATATGATCTAAATTAGGTGAATTGCTTATAGGAGTTTTTTCTGAAATATTGTGAATTTTTCCATCTTTTATATTGCAGTATGCATACGCGAATGGAGCAATTCTTGCATCAGGATAATTCTTGAAAGTCCAAACAATAACATCTGGATCAAAATATTTGATTATCTTTTTTAGTTTTTGTTCATCAAAAATGACCGAATAATCACAGGAACTTATTAAAATTGGATTTTGTTTTTTATAGTTTTTTAAATACTCATAACAAGTTGTTGCCATCCCTGAAGTTTTATTTTTTAAAATCATTACATCAAGATTTTTAATTCTTTTTTTTATTTTATTCTTAAATTCATAATTTTTATTATGATCATTTCGCATTATGACTACATTTTTTTTACTTACTGGAAGAGATTTTATTGTTTTCTCTATCATATAATGATGGCCAACATTAATCAGAGGTTTAAAATTATTTTTTTTATTTTCTAAAAATCTTAATCCATCTCCACAACTAGGTATTAAGTTTAAAAAATCAAATTGAAATTTTAATTTTTTTTTTATATTTTTTTTAAGATATTTAAACCAAAAATTATATTCTTGAATGTATGGAACTAATCCAAACGAAATATGTTTTTTAACATAATATATTTTTATATTTTTTTTTTCCCTCAAATACTCATTATATACTTGAGAAACAAAATAACGCCCTAATATTGGAGATTGATTTTCAAAAGTCTTTTTTGAGTATTTTAAATAATCAGCCCACTTACTAAAATAATATATTCCTGTTAATATTTTGGAATTTTCAGTTTTTATAGCTTTTTCCTGTACTTCAATTACTTCATTATCTTTAATTATGACTCTTCCCGTGTGAATTTCTGTAGTATTGGTTTGTCGGTCACTATCTGATGCGAAAAGTAATCCATCTAAATCTGGTTTATTTAAATTTTGAAGAAGATCTTTTTTTGATAAAAAAGTGCTTATACAGTCTTGATGACATATTAAGGCTGATTCTTTATAATTTACATGTTTATTTGCAAAATTTATAGTTTCAATTACATTCGAGGTATTTTTTTGTATAGCAACAATTTTTTTTTTAATTTTTTGTTTTTCTAAAATAGTTAATAAATCTGTTTCTATTAAATCTTTTTGTCTACATAGAAAAATAAACTCATAATCTAAATCAAAATTTTCAATGAAGGTTTCAATCATTGTTTTATCTCCTAATTGAACAAGTGGTTTGATTTTTCTAAAAGTTTTCAAAATATCTTGGTCTTGACTTGCAATTGGTACAATAATTTTCATTTTTATTTATTCAAGATTAGCGTGATTTTTCCAAAGATTTATTTTATTTAAATTCAGTTTTTCTATGATTTGTACTGAAACTATATCGCCGTAAATATGCAAAGCCTGATCAAATAAAGTGCTCATTGGTTGTATAGATGATTTGGTTTTGCTAGCAGAGTCTGATAAACTATCCTTTGTATTGAATTTAGTTGTTTTTGTTGGTGCATTTAACTCGACCACATAATTTGCCAATTTCCTAATCGATGATTTTTTTGCAGAAGTAATATGTAAAATTTTACATCCTATTTTTTTTGCTTTTTTGGTAATATGTAGAGGAATTAAACTTTCGCCAGAACCACTCGCAACGATTAATAAATCCTTTTTTGTAGCAGGCTTCTCAGTCAATGATCCCACTAACTCAATTTTAAATCCAAAGTGAGATAGTCTTTTTCCAAAACATTGTAGTGAAAGATTGACCCTTCCAATTGCAACTAAAAATATTCTTTCTGCTGAAATAATTTGGTCAATTAAGTTTTGAGTTTGATCAATATTTATATTTAATAGAATGTTGTTTATCTCATTTGAAATTATTTGTGTGTTCTCTTTATAAGTATTTTTTTTCATCAATTTGGCCTAAATATAGACTTTATTTCTTTATTATTTTTTAACAATTTAATTTTGTCTTTAAAATTATCATAATCCGCATAAGAGGTAACTAATTTTGAAAAATCAATTAATTTATTTTCAATAATATAAAAAGCTTTTTTTAAATGTTTTTGATTAGATGAAAAAGATCCAGTAATATATGCTTGTTTGTAATGAATTAAGTTTGAGTCTATTTTGACTTTTTTATTTATATCTTTTGGTATTCCTCCAAATAAATTCACAACGCCTTTTTTTCCAACTAATTTACATGCCATTTCGTGTGCATTAGGATTACCATTTGCCGAAATTACTGAATCATAACCTAAATTATTTGTGAACAATAAAACTCTTCTAACAATATTTTTTTGGTTTTTTTTTATATGAATTAAATTATTTGCACCTAACTTTTTTGCAATATTCAATCTTTTTTGATCAAAGTCTACAACTGATATTTGTTTTGCCTTCTCAATTTTAGCAAGAGCTGTAAATAATAAACCCATATATCCCGCACCAATGATAACGATTGAATTATTTTTTTTAAAATTAGTAATTTCTAAACCATTTATTACACAAGCTAAACTTTCAGCCAAAGATCCATATTTAATTGGTTTTTTTCTTTTATAAATTATATGTGGAATTTTTGACAAAATTTTTTTTTTAATTGAAAAATATTGAGCAAAACCTCCATCAAAATTTGAGCCAACAGATAATGGGTTATCACATAAATTTGTATCCTCTTTTAATTTTCTACAACTAATACATTTTCGACACGGAGCTTCTGCCCCAAAAATAACATGTTTATTTTTTCCGATTGTGCCTGCTATCTCATGACCTAAAATAATTGGGTATTTTTTTATTCTAGAACCTGTATAAATAAATTTTAAATCTGAACTGCAGATTCCACACTCATTGATTTTAATTAAAACGTCATTTTTATTAATTTTTTTTTTATTTTCTTTAATTTCTAATTTATTTACACCTGTTAAATAAATACATTTATTTTTAATATCATTTTTCGTCAAGGTATCTTCTCCAATATTTAACTGACTCTTTAATATCTTTGATCGCATTTGAATCAAATGGCTCTCTTTCTCTAAAAGAAAATTCAAAGTATAAAGTTGTTTCTTCAATCCCGCATTTTTCTAATGACTCAATAATTTTTTTTGGTTTAATTTTTCCAATTTTATTATATTTTTTGATAAATGGCTTGTGACTATAGATATCCTTTGTTTTCTGTTTTAAATGAATAGCAGGACTATATTTTCCCAATTTTTCAATTATTTTATATGGATTATAATCATCTTTATTTTTCGATTTTATGTTCCCATGATCAACATCTAAATTTAAGAGTATTGGAATTGATGATTTTTTATTTAAATCATTATGAAGCTTTAAAGTTGAATTTATTGTGTCGCCCATTTCCCGTTTAACAGACATAGGTTCCCAAATTAAGTAATTTAAACCACATCGCTTTGCATAGTGAGATAATTCAACCCACCCATTAATAATTTTCTTATATGTATTTAAATAATTGTTATTTAAATCATCAAAGCTCAAGATTCCTAATAAACTGCCAGCGCCTTCTGCCCCTAGTTTTGATGAAATTTTAATAAATTTCTTAAGCCATAATTTCCAGTACTCTCTAGTTTGTTTATTATAATGACCCATATAATTATATCTTGGTAGTGTCATTGAGTGTCTAATTTTAATATTATTTTTTTTTGTATAAAAATTAATTTTATCAATTTCATCATTAATAAAACTATTCGGAAGATTTGGCTCTAAAAGATCTGAAACAAATTGAACATACTTTAAATCAAACTCATTTTTTACAATATCCGTCCAAATTTTTGGATTATTATATCTAGTTGAAGCAAATCCCAAGTGTAAACCTAAATTAATTTTCATTTTTGTTATTTAAAATATATACACTTTTTTTGATTGTTTATATATTGGACTATATATTTAAATTTGTGATTAAACATTTAAGCTTATTATGAAAATTTTACAGAAAACACAATTTATTTATTTGGTTATTTTTATTTTAATTTTATCTTTTTCAAAACAATTAGTTAATATTCAATATGATCAACCTATTAAAAATAACTTACATAAAAATTTTAATAAATATGTCAGCAATTTAAAAATTGATTTTGATTATGTCAATGAAATTAGAAATCAAAGTAATGATATTTGTCTAGAAATTAAATCAGGAAATTTTCATAGACATTCTACTAGATGGGTATTTGAAAAGTTTAGAATATTTCTTTTTGAAAAGACAAATAAAATAACGAATAATATCTCGAAAAATACTTATTTGTTTAGCTTAATTATATCTTTGATTTTTTTTACATCTTTTTATTTAGTTAATAAACTCTTGATAAAAAATCAAAATAAGAATGAGATAAATTTTACAATTATAAGTTTTTTAGTTTTTATTTTTTTTCTTACTATATTTTTAATAAGACCTTTGGGAGAAATTCGATTTTCAATTTTTGAGTTATTCTTTATTTCAACGAGTCTTTATTTTGCATTTAACAAATATTTTTTATTATATTTATTAAGTGTAATATTTTGTGCATTAAATAGAGAGAGTGGATTAGTTTGCTCAACTTTTTGGTTCATAATAAATACTAACTTCCTTGATAAAAAATTAACTTTCAAAAGTTTTTTTTTAAATATAAATCTTAGATCAATATCACCAATTTTTCTAAGTATCTTAATTTTTATAGTTTTTAATTTTGATGTAATAAAATGTTTAAACAATCTTGATTTTATAATTCCAAAAGATACTTTAGATGGAAGTCTAATTAAATTAAATTATAATTTTTTTTCAATATCTACTATAAATTCAGTTTTTATAAATTATGTTTTTATATTGATACTATTAATTCTATTTTACAACAAATCCAAAGTACAAAAAAAAATGTTATTGATTATATTACTTTATTATTTTATTTTTATAATTTTTACTTCACTTATTCAAAATGAAATAAGAATTTTATTAATTCCATTTTTAATGCTCTATATTTTTGATTTTTATTCTAAAAATAAATTAACCTATTAATTGATTTAATATCTTATCAATATTGTTATTTTTTTTTGGGTTGTAATACTGATTTATAAATAACTTATTTCTTAAAGTTTTTTTTTTATTCTTAAATAAAAAGTTGATAATATCTTTATAATCATCAACAAATATAACTCTTTTATCTAAAGCTAATTTCTGTCTATGTTGAAACTTCCATAATGGATTATTAATTACTACTATATTTTGAATATTTAAAAACAATGACTCAATTAAAGTTGTACTCGGTTGCTCTAAGATGATTGTGTTTACTTTTTTAAGCACTTCAATTGCATTCCATTTATAAATTTGAATTTTTTTTAAATCTTTTGAATTTTTAAATTCATTATTGTCAAATAAAAAATTATTCTCATCCTCAGTGCTAGATAAATACAATCTGATCTTGTTTTCTTTTTGAAAAATATTTTTTATAAAGTTTTTTCTAAATTTATATAAATTAAATGGATCATTAAAATTCTTATTTAAACCTGTTAGCAAATTATTATTAGATTGAGTAATATAACCAATATTATATTTAGAATTTTTTGGTTTTGTAATTTTTTTCAGTTTAAGAAAAGTATCTGATTTAAAAGAAACATATTCAGTATCAGTTTTTTCTCTGAAATTTTTTTCATTTATTAAAATATCTTTTAGGTGTTGTTTTGAATAGGTCTGGCAAAAAGAAAGTTTTTTATTTTTTAAATGATTATGTGATAAATCTGGCCAAAAAAAACCTTTATTAAAATGACCTACAGTTCCTCCATGCAAACAGGTAAGCGATTTAACATTATTTTTATTTAAATAATCTCTAATAGTACTTGAGACTAGAGTGGTATGAGAAGTGCAATACAAATCAATTGACTTTTTTTTAAATATATTTGAAATATTTTCTTTTGTTTCTAATACTTCATTAATCACATATGGGGATAAAGAAATAATCAACTTTTCATAAAAACTGTTTTTCAATTTATCTTTAAAAAATTTAATCTTAAATTTTTTTTTAAATAAATTTTCATCAAAATATTTTTTTTTAAAAATTTTCTTTGTGTAAAATTTTATGGATAAATTATTTAATTTTGAAAATTTTTTAATCCTATTTACGTATTCCTTTTCCAATAAATAAATAAGAATTTTTTTTTTATTATAATTATTAAAATTAATTAAATTTTTATATATGTTTTTAAATAAACTAATTTTTGAATCATCATATAAATTTGGATATATTTTATTAAATTTAGGTTTTAAGTTTAAATTTTTTATTCTTATAAATTTTTTTTTATATTTAGATTTAAAAACTTTTATCGACTCTTGTAAAAAATCAAAATTTAGAGAATTATTTCTAAAATAAAAAAATTCGGTTTTAGGATATTTCTTTATTAAAAAATTCATATAATTGTAATATCTATCTAAGAAAACATTACACAATGCAAATTTATGGTAATTTTTAAAAAAATTATTACTAATTAATCTTTTATCAAATAAGTAAATATTCTGATCAATATACTTAGACAAATAAAAAGAGTTTTTAAATAAATTTGATAAATTATTAAAACTTCCAAACTTCTTGTTTGCATCATTAATGTAAACTGTGTTAATTTTCTTTTGACTACAGATAATTGCTAATTTGTAATCGAATACAAATATTTTATAAAATTTTTTTTGTATTTTCTGAGCATGATTTATTTGGTCTAAACTATTTATTAATAATATCTTTTTCATATATCTTAATTAAATTAAACCCATGCAAATTTATTAATTTGACACGTAAGATTTTTTAATTATACAGCTATATATATCTATATTGATTAATCCCTATAAAGATTATATTAGAGCGTCAACCTAATAATATTATGAATGAATTCAAAATTTCGAAATTTAATACAAAAAAAAATTTAAATAAAATTCTTGTTGATCTTAATTCACTGCTAAGTTTTTACTTATCTGAGGAAAAAAGTGAAACAAAACTCACAAAAATTAAAAAAGATATTCATGAAAGAATGATAAGATTGTCTAAACAGGATAGAAAATTATTTGGGCTTTTTTTCGATGCTGCTCAATGTTTACCATCTATACATGCTTTAAATGAAATTTTATCAAACAACATGAAAAAGCTTTATGGTTTTTCAAATATTCAAATTGCTGACTATCCTAGACTTAGATTAGATCTTCCTGAAAAAAATTCTGTACACAATGATCCTTGGCATCAAGAGGTAATGGCTTATGACGCCCCAAGAGACTCAGTAACTGTATGGTTGCCATTAGTAAACATGAATCAAAAACTTGGAAGGCTTGTTTTAAAAGGAAATACTAAAAAACTTGGAATATTAAATCATAAAATTTTTACAAGACGTCCATATATAAGAATTAAACCTGGAAATTGGCAAAAATTACCTAGTTGTAAACCAGTTGTCAATTTTGGTGATTTCATCTCATTTAAACATTCAGTTCCACACAGAAGTTCAAAAAATTTATCAAAAAATAAAGTCAGAATATCTATTCAAATAAGATATAATTTTTTAGATAATTCTGTCTATAACCGATATAATTACATACCTACCACACCAAGATCACGATTAAGTCAAGATACGTCTCTTAATAAAAATAGAAAATTTAAATTTTAGGTATTAAAATTTTTTTTTTTAATACACCCATACGTAAAATTTTTTTTTGAATAGATTGTTTCCAACTAATTGCGCAAATAACAAACTTTATATTACTTAAATCTCTTAAGA
>MDTB01112145.1_pt1 | contig 13606 bp, 13 predicted proteins | sample 811161 | NCBI WGS metagenome assembly MDTB01 (sample SAMN05326650, study PRJNA326480) | marine metagenome | isolation source: seawater | place: Mediterranean Sea | collected 2009
AGGTCAACAGTAGTAAGGAAGTTTGATAAGTCTGTAGCGGTAATACCCAATTTTCAATTTGCTGAAAATGCTGTAATAAATGTTAGCCAAACTACAAACTGGTTAATTAGTTGGATCATTACACTTCAATATGACACAACAGTTGACCAGCTCAAAACTATTAGAGATCAAATAGAAGAACATATTAATAAGAATGAGGATTTTGATCAATCCATTGGAGTTGCTGTAAGAGTAGATAAATTTGCAGATAGTTCTATAGATATGTATGTAAGATGTTTTAGTAAAACAAATAGTTGGAATGAGTGGTTGAAGGTTAAGGAAAATTTAGCACTTTCAATAAAACAAATAGTAGAGACAAACAAAGCTTCTTTCGCATTCCCAAGCCAATCAATATACGTAGAAAAGAAATGATAGCCGTTTACTATTTGGCTCTACAGGTACTCAAGCTATACTCTTATGTAGTCATTGGTTATGTAATTTTGAGCTGGTTGGTTGGTTTTAATATCATAAATACTTCAAACAGATTTGTTTATTCTATATTACAGTTTGGTTATAGGTTTACAGAACCAGCCCTATCAAGGATTCGAAGATTTCTTCCAAATTTGGGTGCTTTTGATATTTCTCCTATCATTCTTCTTTTGTTGATATGGTTTATAGAAATGTGTATGAAACTCTACTTAGCACCAATAATTTTTAATTAATTTATGATTTTAATCGATGGAAAAAAAGCTGCGGCTGAACTTAGACTGGAACTAAAAGAGGAAGTTTCTGAATTGAAACAAAAATACAATCAAGCACCAGGTTTAACAGTAATATTAATAGGAGATTTAACTCCAAGTCAAATTTATGTGAGAAATAAAGAGAAATCAGCAATAGAGGTTGGCTTAAAATCTGATGTAATAAGATATGAGGATTCAGTTGAGGAAAAAACTGTTTTGGAAAAAATTGATGAACTAAATAAAGATAATAGTGTTTCTGGAATTCTAGTTCAACTTCCATTGCCAAAGCATATTGATAAACAGAGAGTAATTGAGGCTATAGATCCAACAAAAGATGTTGATGGCTTTCATCCAATGAATGTTGGAAATTTGTCATCTGGATATGAAAGTTCAATTCCATGTACGCCCCTTGGATGTTATCTACTCATTAAAAAAATTGAACCTAACTTAAATGGTAAAAAAGCAGTTATAGTCGGAAGATCAAATTTAAACGGTAAACCAATGACACAATTATTACTAAAAGAAAATTGCACAGTTACTGTTACTCATTCAAAAACAAAAGATTTAAAAGCAGAATGTTTAGAGGGAGATATAATTGTTGCTGCTGTTGGAATACCTGAATTAGTTAAAGGTGATTGGGTGAAAAAAGATGCGATTGTAATAGATGTTGGAATTAATAAAACTGAAAAAGGTATAGTTGGAGATGTAGCATTTGAAGAAGTTTCAAAAGTAGCTAGAGCACTCACTCCTGTTCCAGGTGGTGTAGGACCAATGACCATAGCTTGTTTATTAAAAAATACAATTGAGTGTTTTAAGAGAGCAAATAAATAAATTTAGCTATTGATTTCTTATTAAAGGATACACTTTAGGATTTAAATATTTTAAATTAGTAACCGTAATTAAAACCAAAGTCACCAATCCTACTGAAGAACCTAGGTAAACTAAAACTTTAAAATCAAATTTCCATAGTAAATCAAATATATTTTCTATAATAAATTTTGAACCAGTCACTGCAAAAAATGTTGCAATTAATATTACAGACATAAAAATAATAAAAAATTCTATTATAGAGGAGTATACAATATCTTTTTTTGAAAAACCTAAAATTTTAAATACAAGATTTTGGTATTCTTTAACTTTACCCTGCACCAATATTGCACTTGTTATAACAATTAACCCAATAACTATTGTTACTGCGGATATGAGTGTAACTGCTATAAAAACTTTGTTTAAAACAGCAGTTACTTTGCTCAAATAACCTGCTATTTTAATCATGGATAAACTAGGCAATACTTCTAACATTAATGTTTCATCGAATTTGTTTGGATCATTAAATTTAGCAGTTGCTAAATATTCATGAGGAATATTTTCGGCAAACTGTGGGTTAAATAACATAGCAAAGTTAATGCTCAAATCACGATAATCAACTTCTCTAAAATTAATTACTTTGCCATCAATCTCACGTCCATAAATATTTAAAGTAAAAATATCTCCTAATTTAATTTTAAAATCATTTGCAACTTTTGCATCAAGAGATATTTGAAGCTCTTTGGGCTTAGATAAATCCCACCACTCTCCTTCTAAAATGGGGTTATCTTTAGGAACATTTTCAATCCAAGATGATCTTCTCTCACTACCAATAACCCAATAACTATCATTGTCTGGTTTGATATATGTATTAGGATTTACACCATTAATTTTAACTATTCCGGATGAAACCATAGGCACAATCTCAATATTTGCATCAGGATCCATATTATAAATACCTTTTTCAAATTTTTCTTTTTCGCCGTTTTGAATTCCAACAAAAAAATAATCAGGAGCAATATCTGGTATAGATTTGGCAATTTCTCTTTTAAAATTTGTTCCAACTAATGCTAAAGTTAAAAGCAAAGTTACACCCAACCCCAAAGACATAACCGTAATTGGGGTAATACTTTTAGTTTGGGTAATATTTTTAATTGATACTTTTAAAAGGATATTAGAGCTAAAATTAAACTTTTTGAGTGAATATATAATAATTTTTGAAAGCAGAAAAAAAATAATTAAACAATTAAAAAATGCCACAAAGTATCCAAAGCTATATGTGGCCTTTTCAGAACTAAATGTAAATATCAACACTAAAGCCGATAGTAAAATAATACTTAATGTTATTGATTTCTTTGAGTAATAAAATTGTAGATTTTGAAAAACATTTCTAAATAAGTTTGAAGCTTTAACTTGATCAATTGAGCTTATTGTTGGTATGGAGAAAATAATTAGAACTAATAATCCTACTAAAAAAATTTTTATAAAATTTATCAATGAAAATTTTGGATAAACATTTAGTCCTAGTCCATCAGATAAATATTTATCAACAACAGGTATTATTAAAAAACTCGAAACATAAGATATTACTGTAATGATAAATAATAAGATTAATAATTGAAGATAATATAAATTTTTTATATTAACTGAATAAAATCCAACTGCTTTTCTCACTGCAATAGACATATTATTTTGATTTATGAAAGATAGTAAAGTATTAGCAATACCTATACCTGCAATTAAGATCGCACTTATTGAGACCAAAGAAAGAAACTGAGAAAAACTATTAATTATTCTTTTAAGACCACTCGCTGAGTTTTCAGGATATCTAAGCTTTACTTTTTCATCATTTTTAAAAATATTTTCAATTCTTTTCTCAATTTTATCTGGATCATCATTTAAATTAAACTTTACTTTATATTCATAATTTAGAAAGCTTCCTATTCCATTTAACTTTAATATTTCCAAGGTTTGCTTTCCTGCCAGTGCCCAGTCACCGAATGCAACAAATCCGCTGACATCTGGCACTGACTTTATTATTCCAATTACAGTGAAAATTTGATCTTGTACTTTTACCTTTTCATTTATCTTTATTTTTAATGTTTTCGATAAGCTCTCGTTAATTAGTATTGTATTTGGTTCTAGTTGCATCCTATCAAATGCACCTTTTGGTTCGTAAATAACTTTTCCATACAAAGGGTATTTTTCATCAACAGTTTTTATTCTCGTAAATAATGATTTATTTTTTGTTCTACCTACTGTTGATAGCATTGTGCTAAATTCTATCATCTGAGAAACAGTTGAAAATTCTTTGACTTTATTTACTAAATTTAGATTTCCTTGGTTTCTATTGTAATCAATCTCAAGATCTCCTCCTAATAAAACTTTAGCATTGTCATTTAGCTCTTTTTTTAAACTATCTTCAATTGTAAATATTGCACTTAATATAAAAAGACTAATAAACAATGTTAAAATGATGCTCGATATTTTTTTATAGTTTCTACCTAAATCTTTTGAAGCGTATTTGAAAATTAAAGTAAATTCAGAATATTTATTTAATTTTTCCATCTTTTATATTTATTTTTCGTTTTGACTTGTCCGCTAACTTTGGATCATGAGTAACCATAATTAAAGAAGACCCCTCCTCTTTAACATATTTGAATAATATATCAGAAATCATTAAAGAATTTTCCGTATCTAAGTTGCCGGTTGGTTCATCAGCTAATATCAAGTCTGGTTTCATTGCAATAGCTCTTGCGATAGCTACTCTTTGTTGTTCTCCTCCTGATAGCTGGCTAGGAAGATTATTAAATCTGTGTTTCAAACCAAATCGATCTAATAATATTTTTGCTTCTTTCTCAGGATTTTTGAATTTATTAAGTTCTAAAGTTAAAGCTACATTTTCAAGAGCAGTATAATTTGGAATTAAATAGAAAGACTGAAATATAATTCCTATACTTTTCTTTCTGACTTCAGAGATTTCATCCTCAGTTAGACTTGTTATTTCTTTTTCTTTGAAAATAATTTTGCCTGAGGTTGGACGCTCTAGTCCACCAATTAACATAATCAAACTTGTTTTTCCAGATCCACTTTCCCCAACTACGGAAACTGTTTCTTTTTTTTTTATTATTAAATCAATATTATTTAAAACACTTATATTCTTTTTCCCAGTTTGGTATTTGAGATTTATTTTTTTTAATTTAAGAAGTGTAGTCATGAATAAAATTTTATTTATAAAAATTTTGCTGTTCTTTCTAGTGCACATAAACGCAAGCGCAATAGAAAAGGTATTATTATTTGGAGATAGTTTAATGGCAGGTTATGGTTTACCTAAAGAGCAACATTTATCCTTAGTTTTAGAAAACAATCTGAAGAGTAATGGATTAAATATTGAAGTAATAAATGGTAGTGTTTCCGGAAGCACCTCATCTGGTGGATTAAATAGAGCTTACTGGAGCTTATCAGAACCTGGCATTGATCTGATAGTATTAAGTCTAGGTGCAAACGACATGCTTAGAGGCATCCAACCGAACGAGACAGAAAAAAATCTAGAGGAAATTATTAAGATTGCCAAAAATAAAAAAATTGAAATTATATTAGCGGGAATTGTTGCTCCTACTACACATGGGGCTAAATATAAAAAAAAATTTGATCAGATTTATCCAAAATTATCAAAAAAATACAGTCTTCCATTTATTCCTTTTTTACTGGAAGGCGTTGCCTTAAAGGCTGATCTAAATCAACAAGATGGAATACATCCTAACAAAGAAGGCACTATTGTTATAAGTAATACAATACAAAATATGATTTTAGAAAACTATTAAAATCAACTTTTAAATATATGAAAAAAAAATATCATCATTTAGATAATGGAACATTTCGAAATCCAGAAGGTTCAAAAGTCAAAGACATAAATTTTAATTGGTCATTTAAAGTATTTAATAAAGAAAAAAAAAAAATAGATATGACACTTCCTCCAGAGCATGTTGTTAAAAAAGAAAAAGTTTTGTCTGATTTGAAAAATTTTAAAAACCAAGATTATGTTGCTTGGATAGGTCACGCAACTTTTTTAATGAAATTTGGTGAAACAACTATAATAACAGATCCAGTTTTCTCAAAAAATGCTGGACCTCTATTTTTTGGACCTAAAAGATTCACTAAACCTGCTTTAAAGTTAAATGAAATTCCTAAAACAGACGTTTTTTTACTTACTCATAATCATTACGATCACCAGGATATGACCACAATAAGAAAATTTCCTTTTAAAGATGTCAAAGTTCTCACTCCTTTAAAACTAGGAAAATATTTTGTTAGGAATAGTTACAAAGATGTGAATGAAATGGATTGGTATGAGCAAATTAAAATAGAGGATAATATTAAAATTACTTTTCTGCCTGCAGTTCATTGGTCAAAGAGAAGTCTTACAGATACAAATAAAACCTTATGGGGAAGTTATCTAATCGATTATAAAGGAAAAAAGATTTTATTTGCATGTGATACAGGTGTTGGGGAAATTTATAAAGAGTTAGGGGAAAAATATGGTCCAATTGAATTAACATTTATTAACATTGGAGCATATAATTTTTATCCTATGGCTTCCGTTAAAGACTCGTCTACTTACCATACAAATCCTGAAGAAGCTCTTAGTTTAGCTAGAGACTTAAAAAGTAAAAAAGTAATTGGAATGCATTGGGGTACTTTTGTTCTGTCATTAGAACCTATAGCGGAACCACCTTTAAGGTTCAAAGATAATGCTACTAAGTATGGTTTTAAAAGAGACGACGCAATTATTTATAAAATTGGAGAGTTTAAGTTACTAAAAGATCTTATAGATTTTAATTAATTTTTTGCATTAACCAAAGCCCGTTCTGACTTAAAAAAAATAGTTTTCCACTAATGGGGTGAATTTGTATATCTCTGATACGTCCAATCTTGTTTTTAAATATTACTTCTTCCTTAACGTTAGATATGTCATTAAAATCTAACTTACGTAAAGATTTGTCTTTCAAAGATGTTATTAATGCGTTCCCATTCCACTCTTCAAACTCTTTACCTTTGTAAATTGTGATTGCGCTAGTTGCTATTGAGGGAACCCAATATTTAATTGCTTTTGTAAACCCTGGTTTCCATTTTGGTCCGATTGGTGTCCCAGAATAGTTTGTTCCTCCCCAACCAAGAATTTTCCAGCCATAATTTTCTCCCTTTTTTACTTCTCCAAACCAATCACCACCTTTAGCTCCATGATTACTGATGTAAATTTTCTGATCAAATGGGGATAAAACAAGACCTTGTGGGTTTCTAACCCCTATTTGATAAATCTCTGGAAGCCAGTCAGACTTGCCTTCAAATCTAGGATTATCTTTTGGAATACTGCCATCTAAATTTATTCTTATGATGCTACCTGGATGTTTCTTTACATCTTGTGCAATCATGCCTTCACCTCTTTCGCCTGCTGATGCAAATAAATTATCACCTTTAATAGCTAATCTAGATCCAAAATGATAGGGCGAGTCTATTGGTGGATTTGCTTGAAAAATATTTTCAAACTCCAGTCTCTTTTTATTTAAAACTGCACGAGCAATAGATGTACTTGTTTTGAAATTATTTCTATTTTCTGTATAAGAAATATAAATATAATTATCATTATAAAGAATATCTAATAAACCTCCTTGCCCATACTCTAAAAAATTTAGATTATGACTTATTTCACTAACACTATTATTTATTATGTTGATAAGTTTAATTTTACCACTCTTTTCTGTAACTATTAATTCTTCATCATTAATAAACGATGATCCCCAAGGAGCTTCTAAATTAATTATTTTTTTGAAATCAAATTGTTTAGCAAAAGAATTTAGTGGAACTGAAATGAATAAAACAAGAAAAAATAAAAATTTTTTCAAATTATGAAAGTTTTGATCTACCACCATCTACAGCAATAATTTGTCCTGTTACCCATGAACTTTCTTCTAAAATTAAAAATTTTGCAAGAGAAGCAGAATCTTTACCCTCACCAAGTCTTTTTAAGGGATGAGCTCTAGCAATACCATCTGCTATTGCTTTATTTTTTAACATTGGTTCAGCTATTTTTGAATTGGTTAAACTAGGAGCAATACAATTCACTCTAATATTTGGCGCAAACTCAGCTGCTAAAGAAACTGTCAATCCTTCAACAGCAGCTTTTGTCGATGCTATAATCGAATGATTTGTAAAACCTCTTTGAGCGGCAACGGTAGAAAATAAAACGATAGAGCCCTTATTTTTTTTTAATATATCCTGATAACCTTTGATTAAATTAACTGCAGAATATAAATTTAGTTTCATACATTTGGTAAAATCTTCTTCTGAAACCATTCTTAATGGTTTAAGATCTATTGATCCTACACAATAAGCTATACCTTTTACATCATCTATTTCTGATTTAATTTTATCTACAAATCCGTTTTCCAAAACATCAGTAACTGTATATTTACAGTTTAATTTTTCAGATAAAGATTTTGTTTTTTCCTCATCTCGACCAACTAGATGTAGCTCTTTACCAGCAGCGTATAATTGTTCTGCTAAACTCGAACCGATAGATCCTGTCGCACCTATTACTAAATATTTTTCTGACATAAATTTTTAAAGAGCTATATATAGTTAATGAAATTATTTTTTCTACTTGGAAATCAGCTTTTTTCAGAAAAATATCTCGAAAAATATAAGAAAGATCATACTTTTTTTATGGCTGAAGATTATCACCTTTGTACTTATGAAAAACACCACAAAAATAAGATATTATTATTTTTGTCCTCTATGCGGTCGCATTCGGAAAAATTAAAAAAAAAAAAATTTAAATTATTGTATTCCTCGATAGAGGATAAATCTTTTAAACAGGATTACACAGAAAAACTAAAAAAAGTAATTAAAGCAAAAAAAATTACAGAAGTCTCTAGTTTTGAAATAGAGGATAAATTTTTTGAGATTAAGATTTCTAATTTTTTTAAAAAAGAAAAAATTAATTGGAATATCATTCAAACTCCAATGTTTTTAAATTCCAGAGAAAAATTTAAAAATTACTTATCTACATCAAAAAAACCTTTTATGGCTGTCTATTATAAAGAGACAAGAAAAGATTTAGATATACTTATGAAAAAGGATGGAAATCCAGAAGGAGGCAAATGGAGCTTTGACGAAGAAAATCGAAATAAACTCCCAAAAAATATATCTATTCCAAAATTTCCCAAAATCAACGAAACTCATCATACAAAAAAATTAAAACCTATCATTGAAAAATTATTCAGGGATCACCCAGGAAATACAGATAATTTTTGGTTTGCTACAGAATACGATGATGTAATTAAATTACTTAATTTTTTCATTAAAGAAAAATCAAATTTGTTTGGAGATTACGAAGATGCAGTTGATCAGAAAGATAATATTTTATTTCATAGCGCCTTAAGCCCCTACATCAATTTAGGTCTTATCACTCCAGAATTTATAGTCAAAAAAGTTTTAGATTTTCATAACAAAAATAAAATAAGAATAAATTCTTTAGAGGGTTATGTTCGTCAAATTATTGGATGGAGAGAATTTATGAGGGGAATTTATCAAAGTTATTCAAAAGAAATGGAAAATAGAAATTTTTTTAAACAAAATAGAAAAATGAAAAAGTCTTGGTATGAAGGAACAACCGGGTTGCCACCCCTAGATTACGCTATTAAAAATGCAGTGAATTATGGTTGGTCGCATCATATTGAAAGATTAATGATTTTATCAAACATAATGAACTTATGTGAGGTAAAACCAATTTTTGTTTATAAATGGTTCATGGAAATGTTTGTAGATTCCTCTGATTGGGTAATGGTACCCAATGTTTACGGCATGGGTCTTTTTAGTGATGGAGGAATTTTTGCAACAAAACCATATATTTGTGGTTCCGCATATTTTATGAAAATGATGGATTTTAAAAAAGGAGAATGGTGTAATACCATGGATGGGCTTTATTGGAGATTTATAAATAGAAATAGAGCATTCTTTTTAAAAAATCCAAGATTATCTATGATGGTTAGAATATTTGATAAAATGAAACCTGATAGAAAGAAATTAATTTTAGCTGAAGCAGAAAAATTCATTGTACAAAATACTTCATAGTGAGAAAAGAAAACTTACCCACAAAAATTTGTCCTATATGCAAGAGGCCTTTTGCTTGGAGAAGAAAATGGAGACTTAATTGGGATAAAGTGAAATATTGTTCTAAAAAATGTTCTAAAAGTAATTAATTAATTAACAGCAAGAGCAACTTTTCTTTTTCTCAGGTTTTTTTTCTTCAACCATGCCTTTTTTAACAACTGATTGTTTAATAGTTTCTGCTTTAGCAGCTTCTTTTTCTTTTAATAGTTTATTTTCAATGTAAGCGTGTAGAGAGCTAAAACCTAATTTAGAAGCTTTTTTTTCCTCATAATCTCTTCTACCTTTAAGATTTTTAATAATTTCAAGTACTTGTGGGCTATTCATGAAATAGTTATCTCTTATTTTTAATAATTTTCAATATTTCTTTAAAAAAATTTTTTAATTATTGTTGGTATATACTTTTTGAAATTAAAAAAACCTTTATTACAATATTTCCAAGAGTTTCGATCTAAATTACGGTAGAGAAATTCTCCGTTATTCATACCTTGAGAGTTTAAAAAATCTAAGTTTTCTCCAACACAGGGATATAGAAGATAAGTATTCTTAATTGATCTCAGTTCACTTATGTCAATAATTTCACAATCCAAAGATATCTCGTGCAACCTTTTTCTCTGGTCGTCAATTAAATTTGTTTTAAATTTTATTGTTTTTTCACTAAGTTTAATTTCTCTATTATCATTTTTGTTATTTACTAAAAAAATTTTTTTAAACTTGTGATCTTTGAAATCTGTGAACTCAAAAGATAAGTTATTTTCAAATATAATTAAATTTTTTTTTTCTAAATTTACTGGGTTATTGAAATCCTTTAAGACCGCTGAATATATTTTCCCACTAACTTTGGGTGGTGCATTTTCGTTCAAATTAATATTATCAAATCTATTGTCAGTAAATTTCTTAATATTCCATTCATTTGCCAAATAATGCTTTCCTTGTGTTTGTATTCCAGCAACCCATCTCCATCCAAGGGTATTTGATGCAGCATCTCCATCATAAAGATGCTGCATAAAAAATTCAGCACCTAATTGCCATGGTAAATTAAGAGTAAAGATCCAAATACTTGCAAACCACATTCTACTATGGTTATGAAGATAATTATTTTCTTTGAGTTCATATACCCAGGCATTAAAGCAATCAATATTCGTTTTACCCTCAATAGCGTTTAAATATTCCTTATTATCTTTAAATTCTATTTTGATTTTCTTTAATTCTGTTAAGTAATCATTCCAAACATTTGGCCTTAATTCTAGCCAACCCTTCCAATAAGTTCGCCAAAGAACTTCTTGGATAAACTTTTCATTTTTCTCAAAGGATAGTTTATTAAGAGATTTTTGTATTATTTCTTTTTCATTTATAATACCGTGTGTAATATAAGGAGATAGACATGAAACATTTCTTCTACTTTGGGGACCAAAGTCAAAATTTCTTAATCTCGAATAATCTGAAAGATTATTTTCTACAAAACTATTTAGTTGATCAATGGCTTTCGCCCTTGAAGCCTCAAACAACATACTAAATTACTTTGATTTTTTTTTCTTCAGACCCAGTTTGTCACTATGTCTTAATCTTAAAACAACAATTGCACCAGCAATCAACAATATTGCAACCGCCTCATACACAAGAGCTGTGGGATCCATTTCTTTACCCTGCAGAATAATAAAACGAGCAAGAGCCGTTATTGCTATTAGGAGTGGTAAGGTAATGCTTATAGATTGTTGATTCCAAAAAACCCTAACCATTGCTAATACTTCTAAGTATAGAAACATTAAAAGAAGATCAGCCAAAGTTACCAATTGATTTGTAAACATATTAAAAATTTCTATTCCAACTGCAATTACAGTGCTTATTAAAATAATACACATCAATGCTAGTTGTAAGTTTTTTGCTATTTTATCCATTACTTATCTTTACTAAATGGTAGCCATTTTTCAAACACTGATTTTGAAGGTCCATCATAGGGAATAGAATAAGAATTTGGATTTGGACTTGTTAAAACTTCTATTCCTTTTGAAAAAATAAAGATAAATACAATTACAAAAACAATAACCATAATTTTAAATGGATCAAAATTTTTCGTTTGAAAGACACTGGCAGATTTTTCCTCTGCTCTATGGAATTGTTTAAATGTCATATACACAGCAAAGATCAAACCAACATGGGCTAAAAAAAGTCCTGCCCAGCCAAATGCAAAAGTTGTATACGAAAATACATATAAACTAAAAACGGTAGTCCAAATAAAACTTAGAACTAAAAGAATTTGCAATCTAACTGTTTTAGGAAGGGCTCGAAGATCATTTTTACTATCATCAAACAAAATATTTGCAGCATCTATCATCCAATTTTTTAATGATTCCATAAATTTAAGATATAGCTTTAAAATTATTTGACAAACATTAAATTGACCTAAGAATAATTAAGAACGTAGTTTTTTCTTATGAAAATTAATAAATTTTTCAACATTTAACTTATTAAATGTTTTATTTTCCTCAAAAGAAACTTTTTTCATTGAATAGGCTGTGTTTTTTGTTTGTCTTGAATTTATTATAACATTTCCTTTATAAAGTTTTAATTTTACAGATCCGTTTACTTTATTTTTTTTACTGTCTATAATTTTTTGTAATTTAAACCTTTCTTTTGAGTACCAATAACCATTGTATATTAGTTCAGCATAACTTGACATTATAGCATCTTTTTTATGCATTGTGTCTTTATCTAAAGTTACAGACTCTATTGCTCTATGTGCGATTAGTAAGACTGTTCCACCAGGAGTTTCATATACCCCTCTAGATTTTATTCCTAAAAATCTGTTTTCAACAAGATCGACTCTCCCAATTCCATTTTTGCCAGCTAATTGATTCAATTTCTCAAGTAATTTAGATGGAGATAATTTTTTACCATTTATCCCTACTGGATTACTTTTCTTAAAATTTATTGTAACAAATGTTGGTTTATTAGGTGCTTTTTCGGGAGAAACAGATCTTTGAAAAATGAATTCAGGCGCAGAACTTTTTGGATTTTCCAAAATTTTACCTTCAGTTGAAGTATGAAATAAATTATCATCCACAGAGAAAGGTGGAGCACCTTTTTTATCTTTTGGAATTGGAATATTGTGTTTTTTTGCATATTTTATCAAATCAGTTCTTGATTTTAAATTCCAAATTCTCCATGGAGATATTATTTTAATTTTTGGACCAAAATAATGATAACCTAATTCAAATCTTATTTGGTCATTGCCCTTTCCGGTAGATCCATGAGAGACAGCATAAGCATTGAATTTTTTAGCAGTTCTTATTTGGTCTTTTGCAATTAAAGGTCGAGCAATTGAAGTTCCAAGCAAATAAACACCTTCATAAATTGCATGCCCTCTTATCATTGGGTAAACATATTCTTTTACAAAAATATCTTTTAAGTTTTTAATTACAATATTTTTAACTCCAAGTTTTTTTGCGTTTTTAATTATTTTTTTTCTATTAATCTCTTGACCAATATCAGCGGTGTAACATATTATTTCTGCATCGTAATTCTCTTGAAGCCATTTTAAAATAATAGAGGTATCTAAACCTCCAGAATAGGCGAGAACTATTCTTTTTTTTGACCTCATTACTTTATGTACAATTTTTTTTTGCTGAATTGTATGCTTTAGTGAAACCCATCAATGAATAATGATCAATTGTTTGAGATCCTGATTTATTATATGCAGTTACCATAATTCTAGATGCTTTTTTCATCCTTTTAATAATTTTTTTTTCTATTTTATTGCTTGAAATCCATGCAAAATCTTCTTGAGCAATATCAAATGTATATTTAGATTTTCCAGATGACGCTATAATAGAATTTTGACTATTATACTCATAACCAGAAGTAGTACTTACCTCATCTGCAATTTTATCAGAAGGTCTAAATGTAACAAA
>MDTB01222507.1_pt1 | contig 13606 bp, 14 predicted proteins | sample 811161 | NCBI WGS metagenome assembly MDTB01 (sample SAMN05326650, study PRJNA326480) | marine metagenome | isolation source: seawater | place: Mediterranean Sea | collected 2009
GAACATTGGGTTTTCAAAAGAAACCATTACATGAGATTGTGCTGCTAAATTATATATTTCATCTGGAGAAATTGACTGCACAAGTGTGTTAAGCGAAGAAGGATCCAGTAAATCAGAATAATGAAGTTTTAGTTGGCCTGTAGTCGAATAGTTCGAGATTAAATTATCAATTCTCTCAGTATTAATTGAGGATGATCTTCTTACTGTTCCATGAACTTCATAGCCTTTTTCAATTAATAATTTACTTAAATAGCTACCATCTTGGCCTGTTATTCCAGTAATTAGTGCCTTTTTTTGCATTATATTATTTTCTCCTATCAGATTTTAATGTTCTTTCACTTAAATAGTATCCTATGAAAAAATAATAAATTAAAGGAAACTGCACTCCTTCCATTGGTATATCCACACTAGCCATAAACAAGCAAGGAAGCATAAAAGTAAATGCATGATTTTTTAAATCTGAGGATCTCAGAAGTCTAACTAGTTCAATATTTAAATATATGAATAAAGCTAAGTTTATGAAACCGCCCCTAGCAAAAGTATTAACAAAGTAATTATGTACATTTTCATTTAAACCATCTCTTCCCAACCTGCCGGGAGCAGAGGGGTCTGTCATTACTGGAATTATTTCACCATAGCCATAGCCTCTAATTAATCTATTCTTGTCTTTTAAGTCTTCAAAAACATCCTGCCAAATATCTAATCTCCAATTAGTTGTTGGATCAGTTGAATAAATTCTTCCATCTTGAATATAAAATGAAAAAAAGACATCCTCTGTACTTTTCTCTTCTGCAATTTTCTTAACTGCTGCTGGTAATTCTTCGACTATGCTTAAATCTGATTGATTATTAGAAGTATCAAAAGTTACACCACTGACCCTTAAACTAGAAATCGAAAAGATCCCTATGCTTACAAAAATCAATAATATGATTTTTAACCTTAATTCTTTTAATTCTTTAAAACTAAAAATAGTATTTAAGATAAAAAACAACACCAACCCTCCAACAGCGCCTCTGCTGTTGGCAGCTACTAGAGGAAGGAATAAAGAAATTAAAAAATAACCCCAAAATAAACCGAATGTATATTTGGATAAATATTGTTTTATGTAAAAAGAGCTTGCAATAACTATCATCACCATGTCAGAAGCTTTCATAAATTGAAATTTATCTGAATTGCTTTGGAAAAAAGAAATAATAAAATTTGGATAGTTGCCAGTTTGGAATATGTAAACAAATAATGGCATCAATAACATTAAGGACTTGGGTATTAAACCATTCGATGAAAAACTAGCAATTATCATTCCAAAATAGACAAATGCTATTGTCCATATATAAGAACTTACTTTAAAGTTATATAAACTTATGTCCGAAAAATTAATTAAAATTCTTACTAAAAAATAAATTATTATTGCTTTATGAATAATGGTAAATCTTGTCTTTTTAAAATTAAAAAACTGCTTTGGCCTTCCATAAAATAAAAAATATATAGATAAGGCAATACAAAAACCGATTGCCAACTCTCCCAGGAGAAAAGAAAAAAGATTAAGACCTAGAAAAGACCTAGTAAATATACCAGTAAGAAAAATGAAAATAAAAACAGTATAAGAAACTAAAGTTTTCAATAAAGGAGTAGCCTCACTATTCATTTTTCAATTTTCTTATTTTATACTCATAATACATCTTTTCTACAAAACTTTTTTTTGACTCTGGAGGCCTCGAAAGAATAAGCTCTTCTTTTTTGTTAAACATATCTATAAATAAATTTTCATAATCTGAACACATCTTTTCGGCACTAAAAGGATAATCTTTTAATTTATCTAAATAATTTTCATAATCACTCATCATTTCTATTATTTTCTCTTGAAGATTACTTTCGTTAAAAATTAGACCATAATTTTTACAATACTCTGTAGTTCCACCACTGTCTATAAACAATAAAGGCAAGCCACACTGTGCTCCCTCAATGTGGTGATTTCCTGAAGGCTCAAATAAAGATCCTGTTATATATAAATGGTTTTCTTTTAACTTTGTTGATAATTCTTTTCCAGAAAGTGGTTTTACAACATTGACATTATTGAAAGAAAGTCCTCTTGGTAAATTTCCAATATACATAAATTCAATTTTTTCTTTCCATGATTTATCATCTAGTAGTTCATCTATCTTGCTGTAAGTTGTAAAACCTTTGTTCCAGTTTGCCCCCCAATGATGCGTTACTATTTTTAATTTTTCTTTTTTATTCCAAGGTATAAACCCAATATTGTTAAATATATCACTATTTGCACCAGCGTAAATGACATGATTTTCTCTAGGCCCTATGCCCTGCTCTGTATATAAATCCTTCAACCATTGACTAACAAAAATAGTGAAATCTGAGGTTTTGTTAGCCTCAATAAGGTATTTATTTACATACTTTGTATTTTTTCTTTCGTCACATTCGTTAATTCTATGAGCAACAAGGGTGTCTTTTTTTCTATATTTTATATAATTTTGTACATCTATGTGTGTAAATGCTGAAGATTCTGAGGTTTTTCTTGGCTCAGTGATTAAAATTATGTCAATATCATCATCTAGTAAATTATTCACAACTTTATAACCTTTGTTTTGTAAATAATTCCGAAGATTTATTGCAAATAAATTGCCTCCACCCCAGGGGCCATCTTTTATGTTAGTTCCAATACTAATTTTCATAAATTTCTCTAAACATTTCTAGAAATGGATTGAATCCATGTGGAATTTTATATTTTGATACTTTTTTTGATGAATACTCTACATCTGGATTGGCGAATTGAAAACTTTCCATTTCAAATATTGAATTTGGTGAAAGTAATTTGGATGCAAATCCAACATCTGTTGAAATTATTGGTGTTCGCGTAATTGCACATTCAAATAATGCTCTTGGTCCTCCTTCTACTCTTGAAGCTACAATATAAAGATCCAGTAAATTATATAATTCATTTAGTTTATTAAAATCCACCATCTCGTAATAATGAAATGGAATATTATTTTTTGTAAAATTTTCAATTAAGTAACCCCTCCTTTTACCGGTTAGTAATACCTCTAAATCTGAATTTTCTTTGCTCATTTCAAGAATTATCTTGAGAAATCTATCAGGGCCTTTTGAAAGTTTTGGGCTTTTTAAATCACTGCCTTCCGTATCTCTTTGAAAGGAACCGATAACAAAAGAAGAGGTGCTAATTTTATATTTTTTTCTTAAGTCGCTCTTATTATTAATTTCAAAAAAATTATTTTGATTAACCCAAAAGGGAATTACATATATTTTTTTATTAGTAAGAGATTCGAGCTGTTCTTTAGTCTTGTATGAAACCGTATGGTAAATGTCTATATATTCATCTCTTTTATAAAAATCGCTTTTTGCTTTTTCATCAAATTTATTAAAGTCAATATGGTGAATTGTGCAAACCACTTTATTAATTTTTAAACTTTTTTTTTGAACTTTTTTCCAAGTCCAAGGTGCAATTAACCAAATGATATCAGCATTTTTAATATTTTCAGTAGTAATTTTGTTGTTAAAACTCTTCCATTCAGAAATGACATTATCGACAACCCAATTTTCATTTAATTTATTAATAAATATTTTCATTAATTAAATTCTATATTTAACTCAGGTATTGTGTTGTTCTTTACACAAGTAGCGTAATAGTTCTGTTCCTTTTTTTTATTAGAAGAAATATTATTTTCCATGTTTAATATATACAAAGGTTTACTTAATTTTCTATACTTATAATTTCTTTTAAACATATCGGTTATTAATTTGTAATCCTGTGCGTAGTAGAAATTTTCATTATATGACCCTGCTTTGATGATTGAATCTTTTTTAATCATTAGTGTTCCGTGAATAAATGGGTTTTTTAATTTACTAATAATTTCAGAAGGAAGATAATAAGAAATACCTGGTATTTTATTTCTAGTATTTTTTATTAATGCTCTTGTGGTGCAGAAGTCTAAATCAAAGTTAACCATTTCTCTTACTTGTTCTTCAATTCTTTCTTCAAAACTTATATCATCAGCATCCTGTCTTGCAATATAATACCCTGATGAATTCTGAATAAGAAAATTTAGTGATTTTGTAAGACCAAGGTTTTTCTTGTTTCTAAAAATTTTTATATTTGTATACTTTTCTCTAAAATAATTTATTTTTTCATAAGAACCATCTACAGAACAATCATCCATAATTAATAGTTCTAAATTTTTATAAGTCTGGTTCATAATACTTTCAATTGCAGTATCCAATGTATTTATAGAGTTATAAGTGCTCATTATTACTGAAACAAAATTATTTTTATTACTCATCAATACCTTTAATAATTTTTTTTAATATATTTTTGTTTAAATGCTCATTTATGTGCTGATAGTTTTGTTTCCCAATTAATTTTATTTCATCTTGATTGTTTAGTTGCAATAATTTATTTTTTAAATCTTTATAGTTAAATTGTTCAAATGCCAATTGATAATTGTCAGGGAAGAATTCTTTTATACCGCCTGTGTCGGGGAAAATAGAAGGAATCCCTAATGATGAAGCTTCACATAAAAGAGTTGGTTGCCCTTCGTAAAGCTTTGTTGCCGTAATAACAGCACGTGACTTTGATATTATATCCAGAACTTCTTTATTAGTCTTTTCACCAATAAATTCAATTTTATTATTTTGATACATTTCCTTTAAACTATCTAAGTTTGGGCCTTTGCCAATAATTTTTAATTTTAATTCTTTAAGATTGGACTCTATAAACGTTTCAATTAATTCCTTTACTCCTTTTTCTTCAGAAATTCTTCCAGCATAAACTAAATAATCTCTGTTTATATTGTTGTTTTCTGAATAAGTTCTGTCTAACTGTAAATTATTGGGAAATATTGTAATTTTGTTTTCGTTTACTCCCAAGTCAATCAAAAACTTTTTATGAAAATCGGTTAAAACTAAAATGTGTATATTGTAATTTTTTAATATTTTGAAGTATTTCTTACCATAATTTATTGCAGCTAGAGATTTGAGTAGTGACTCTTTAAAATATTTATTAATTTTTCCAACTGAAGAATTTGTAAGTCCACAAGCTTGGCATATCTCATTGTTATTAAGATGATTTGAGGTAGTGTAGTACCTTGTACAAAAATATCTAAAATTGTGAAGTTTAACAATAGTCTTTATATTTGTGTTTTTAGCGATATCAAATATCCCTAATGAAGCTTGAAACCAAGTATTGTGAATGTAGATTAAATCGGGTTTGAAGTTGTTTATTGCAAACTTGACTTTGCTATTACTTTCTAGATTATTTCTAAAAACCAAAGAAGAAAGGTTCCCGATTAGATTCTTACTTTTGTTTGAAAAAAAAAGCGTTTCAACTTCATAATGTTTTTTTAAAAAACTTATTTCATTTTTAACAGCAATATCTTCCCCACCAAGATTTCTGTAATTATTATGAATAATTAATATTTTCTTCACGGTATCTAGAATATATTAAAAAAATATTTTAAGCGTTAACTAATATATTAAAATCAGATTATGCATATCCTTGTATTTTTAACCTTTGGAATTTCTTTTTTGGATTGGGAAAAAAGTGGACTTTTAAGTAGAGAACTTATACTATATAAAAAATTAAGTGCCGAAAAAAAAATTGACTTTACTTTTGTAACATTTGGAGACTCTAAAGATGAAGAAATTGTTAAAGATTTTAAAGTTATCCCTTACTATAAATACAATAAAATGCTGAAAAGTAAAATCCTAACATTCTTTCAATCACTTCTTTTTGCCTACAAAATAAAAAACTTTACTAATAAACCTGCTCTAATTAAAACTAATCAACTTATGGGGTCGTGGATGGGCATAGTTTGCAAGTATGTCTTTTCTTGCCCCTTAATAATAAGAACTGGATACGATATATTTCAATTTTCAATTTTTGAAAAAAAGAGTGTGTATAAAAAAATAATATATTATTTATTAACTCAAATAGGGCTTTTATTTAGCAATTCTTACACCGTTAGCAGTCAGTCAGACAAAATATTTTTAAATAAATACTTTATTAGAGCCCATAATATATCCATTATACAAAATTGGGTAAAAGCAAACATTTCAGATAATTCGATTAGTGATAAAAAAGAAAAAACAATCTTATCAGTAGGTAGGCTTGAAAAACAGAAGAATTTCACATATTTAGTTAAATCTTTTGCTATGTCTGACTATCAACTAGATATAGTCGGAGAGGGGAGTGAAAAAGAAAGGCTAATTAAACTATCTAAAAAATTAATATCAAATGTTAATTTTTTAGGAACAATAGACAATAGGAATTTACTTAATTTATATAGACAGTATAAATATTTTGTTTTGGCTTCTGATTATGAAGGTAACTCTAAAACAATCCTTGAAGCAAAATCTGCTGGTTGTGTTGTTGTTGCTAAGGAAAATAGAAACAATAAAGAAATAATTGAAAATCAATATGATGGGGTTTTATATACTAATGAGAATCCAGTAGATATAATTCATAGCCTACAGTCAAATAAAGAATTAGTTAACAAAATATCAATGAATGCAATTAAATCTGTAAAAAAGAATAACTCTATTGATATAATTTTAGAAAAAGAATATTCAAACTATAAAAAGGTTTTAACTAACAATTAATCTTTTTTCATTTTCAATTAATACTTTTAAATGATCATCGTATTCAAAGTCTTGATGATTATGCGTACAGTTTATTATTGTGTATTTTGAATTATTCAATAGATCAAAAATTAATTTTCTTGAAGCCTCATCAAGATTAGATGTTGATTCATCCAGTAATAAAATTTCTGCTTCTGACAATAGTGACCTTATAAATGCCACTTTTTGAAGCTGGCCCGAAGATAGGGTCTTATTGCTGATTGTTTTATCTAAATTGTCATGAATATCCTCATTGAATACTTTGAATTTTTCTAAATATTCAATCAAAACTTTATCTTCAATTGATTTACTATTTCCATACATTATATTTTCCCTCAATGTGCCGTCTATTATTAATGGAGCAACACCAACGTAAGCATAATTATTAGAAAATGTAGAAATTTTACCTTTTTGCGGAAGAAGCAAGCCTGATGATAAGCCTAGAAGTGTACTTTTACCTGATCCATTGGGACCGGTTATTACAGTATGGTTGTTTTTCTTAATTTCTAAACTTATATTTTCAAAAATCTTTTTTTCCGCATTAAAGTATTCAAAATCTATATTTTTAAATTTAATTGCACTATCAATTTTTTTATCAATGTAAAAATTTTCACTATAAGTATTTATTTTATTTTTTTCCATTTCATATAATTTTTGAATTACGACGTGATTATTACTAACAAGCATGATGTTCTTATTTAACTTACTAAATTCTTGAAACAACCTTACAAGAATTCCAATGAAGTCAATTGTTAAAAGTTTTGCAAAATTAAAAAATGCTAAGAATATGGAGACTAATAAATACACTGCAAATTGTGGAAAACTTGTATTAATAGTTCCAACTTTTTGATTATTAAGTTCTGCTTTTAATAATCTTCCCAACACATTCCTAAAAGAATCTATTTCTTCACTGACTTTTTGTAAAAGCTTAATTAAAAAAATATTTTCTAATACCTTTTGTACTTGATTGCTGTATTCTTCAGCTGCGATCCATTTTTCATGAGCATAAACTCTTCCTTTTAAAGTAAATAGCTTTGTGGGAAGGTATATAACAGCTGCTCCCCCGACTAAAACTAAAATTGTTTGGACATCTGTATAGATTAAATATCCAGCATATAAAGTAAGTTGAATCAAGCTAGCGATAAAAGCAGTTAAGGCATGGTAGAAAGCACCCACAGAAGCAGAAAACTGACTCATAAGATGATATGCTTCACCAATAGAAAAGTTACCTTTGTCAAAGACTTCCTTTAGAACATAAACTTTTAGATTTTGTTCTACTTCGAATTTTAGAGAAAACGTATTAAAAACATCTAAATAACCAAATATCTGCCTAAGTACAACTATTACTGGTAAAAAGTAAAGGTTGGACAATAAAAACTGAATAACCATAAAGTCCGAGTAATTAGAACTGTCAAATAAGTTTGCTATAACAATTATGATTAATAGGTCACAACCAAATGCAAGAAATAACAATAATACAGACAACATTATTCTTATCTTTTTATTTTTGGTCCCTGTTATTTTTGAAACAAAAAATATATCTCTTATGAATTCTTTATATTTTTGCATTACTTAAGTAGATGATAATAGATTATTTTATATTTTACATAAAGTGCTTCGTTTAAATAGATAATAAATCAAATTAATTTATAAATATTAATTTTTCTAGTGCTTGAAGGGATGGACTAGCATTATCATTTTTTCTTTCAGTTTTATAGTTTTTATAATTATCAAAAAAGTAGTTAGATTTTTATAATCAAACTCAGATAAATATAAGCTACTGTCACCTTCAAATAAATGATTCGAGTCAAGATGTTCATATCTCCAAACCAGTGTTGGAATACCTAGGATATGACATTCCTCTGTAACCCCATCTCCATCTGTTATTACAAATTCAGAGTTATATATTTCACTTAAAAAAGTTTCATATGGAATTAAGTCTTCCAAAATTACACCACCACCATGAAGATCTTTAATTAAATTAAATGAAGTTAATTTATTTTTTGTTGGTATGTGTAAATACCATATTATTTTATAAATTTGTAATCTATATTATTTTGTATGTTTAAACCTAGATTTCTTGGAGACTTCAAAATATTGGATTTCTTTACCAAATTTATTAGGGAATAAGTTAAAGTTTAATTTATCTCTAATTCCATAACCTTTTCTTCTTACTGTTAAGAAGGGGAAATCATATTGTTTTTCTATATTTTCTTGAAATTGATTTTCATTATTAAGAAGATGTGTTCCATGCAATTTTTTTATAATACTAGAAATACTTTGGTCATGCCTATTTTCAATAAATCCTTCATTTTGGTTCTGCTCATACTTGTCAGTAATTAAATACGGATCAAAAATAATTGTTTTTATAAATTCTTCTAAGTAATTTTTAGTATGTTTATTATTTTTAAACATAAGAACAGACGCATTTATCTGTGGTGTGTTTAAAATTGTTTTATCATTTTCACATTGAAAATATTTTAACAATTCTTTGTTTGTCCACTTAAATTCTAAATTCTTATCGAGTTCTTTGAAACTTACACTGCCAATATCTGAACTATTTAAAATATCTAAATATTCTTTATATCTTTTTTTAGCATGATAATTAATAGAAGAACCAGCGTCTAGATAAATTACTATATCTCCTCTTTTAGAATTTTCTAATATTTTATTTACAAAATAATACTTCCAAAGCCAATAGCCTGCTCCTCTTTTTTGCTTAAGCACCAATTCAAAATCTTGATAAAATTTTCTGTCAATATCTTTAGGAGAGTAAGAATAAATTTTGTCAAAAAAATTTGAGTGTTCAGCAAGTTTATTTAAATGTTTTTTTTGTAACTTAAAATTACTGTCCCCAAAAGTAAAAAAATGTATCTTATTATTTTCCATATTAATTAAAGTTTAAATTTTCTAATTAGGAATTTTTTTAAAATTTTTTCTTTTAGTCCATAATTTAATACTTTAGAAAACTCATTATTAATATTTAATTTTCTAATTTTATTGATTAAATAAGAAACTGTAAGAAATTGCGAAAGCATTTGAAAATCTTGATTAAATAATTTCATTTGGTTGTTAATTTCTTCATTAAGATTTTCGGAATCAGTATATGAAATACAAAATTTTAGGTATTCACCAAATGTATGGTGTTTCTCAATAATTGGAATAGATCCAAGATAAACTGCCTCCCAAAACCTGTGAGTATCAATTCCTCTACCTTCTGGAGATAAAATGAATTTGTGACAAAAAATATCTCTAATAAATTCACTTAGTGACAAATTTGTCTTGTGCGTTATGTCTTTTCTAGCTAAAAATTGATCTAAGGTTTTTTTTCTCTTATTTATATTTGTATCTATTTTGAAATTTATATAAATCTTTTTTTCTTTTTTATACCCATCAATGTTCTCACTTTTATCAAAAAATTCTATTAAATCTTGTGGTCTTATATTTACTTTTGAATAGTCATTTGCTAACCCCAATGGTATTGGAATTAAATCAGGATGTTTAAATTCGACATTAATTGAGTACCATTTTGATATTATTTTTGGCTTCAATTTAAATAACTTTTCATCAATGCTTGGTGTAGCTGCTTGATGCGTAATTAATTTAATATTTTTAAATCCTGTTTGATAATATAGTATTGAAAACAAATCTGGTAGTAAATCTGTTTTACAGAAAATAATATCATTTTCATTTAATTTAAATTTTTTTGTTCTATATAAAACTCTACAATCATCTTGTTTTATAATCTCAATGTTGTTTTTAAGAATTTCAAGCTTACTGAATTGATTAGGTGTTAACTCCTCAGCAAAAACAATGTCACTTCGTCGAGCAAGATTATAACTAGTGATGTAGTCTCTTTTAGTTATGCTTGAATGAAAATCTTTGATTTGTCTTTTAATATTGTTCACTATTTATATATATAATACTTTCATAATATAAATTAAATTTTAGATTTGGAGAAATATTGAGTAGAAAAAAATATACTATCCGTTATCTTATAAAAAATAAAAAAATTTTTTCAATTCTCATAATGAAGAATTTAAAAAAACATACAATAGATTTAACTAATAAAAAATGGTTTGGGACTGACTATGGTGGCTGGTTTGTGTATTTGTACAACGAAATCCAGGGTAAAAAACCAATTAATATTATTTCAGCTGGTGTGGGTGAAGATATTTCGTTTGATGTTGAGATGTCTTTAAATTTTAATTCGAATATTATACTTGTAGATCCGACGCCTAGAGCAATTTTACACTTTAACACTTTTATAAAAAATTATAAAAATCTTAAGAAGAATGATTTTAATGAATATGGATATCTTGATAAAGTAAATTTAAATAAATTTTCTACAGAAAATTTTGTATTGTCACCGCTTGCTTTGGAAAAAGAAAATAATAAAGAAGTTAAATTTTTTGAACCTGAAGATGAAAGCCATGTAAGTCATAGTGTTGTCAACTGGCAGAAAACAGATAGCGAAAGATTTATAAAAGTTAAAACTGTAACAGTAAAAAGACTAATGGAAGATTATGGTCTACAAAATATTGACATTTTAAAGTTAGACATTGAAGGGTCTGAAGTAAATGTACTAAATTCAATGTTTGATAACAATATATATCCAAATCAATTATTAATAGAATTTGACATTACCCGCACAAATAAACTTTCTGATATCTTAAAATTTTATTTGATAATCAGAAGAATTATAAAAAATAATTACATCAATATAGAAATAGATAGATTTCCACATTTATTATTAGTGAGAAAAGAAATCATTTAAATTAACATTTTTTATTTTATATTTCGAATTTACACTGTATTAATATTTAAAATAAAGGTGGGCAGATTTTATGGATATAACAATACCTGTTGCATACGGTGAGCTGGTTGACAAGTTAACTATATTAAATATAAAAAAAAGAAAGATAACTAATTTACAAAAGATTAAAAAGATAGACAAAGAGCTGGAAATTCTAGAGGAAAAAGTTGAAGTTCTTAAAAGTATTAATGAAAAAGAGTTTTCACTTCTTTTTAAAAAGTTATACAATGTAAACCTAAAACTCTGGAAAGTTGAAGATAGCATAAGAATACATGAATTAAATAATGAATTTAACGATAAATTTATACAATTAGCAAGGAGTGTTTACTTTTTAAATGATGAAAGATTTGATATTAAATCAGATATCAACAAATCTTTTGGATCTCATATCAATGAAGTAAAGCAATATACAAAATACAAATGAAAGATTCTTTAGTGATTCATCACCACCTTGGCCTAGGTGATCACATAATTTGTAACGGACTTGTTAACCAAATATCTATCAACAAAAAAATTTACTTAATTTGCAAATTACAATATTACAAAAATATAAGATATCTTTATAAAGATAATAAAAATGTCAAAGTAATCCCATTAACTAACTTTATGACAAAATCAACTAAATCTGAGAAAAAATTTTCTAAGCTTCTTTCTTTTTTTCTTTTTGCAAAAATAAAGTATGTTGGTTTTAAACAAGAAGTTGGAGATTATTTTGATGAGCTTTTTTATAATCAGGCTGGTATAGATTTTCATCATAGGTATACGAGCTTTTATGTTCCAGATGATTCTGAAAATATGGTAACTATTCCAAAATCTAAATATAGATTGATACATCAAGAATCGTCTTTGGGGAACTATTCTTTAAATATAGAAGCTAATGATTTAATTAATATTTTTGTTTCAAAAAATCTTGGAAGAAATATATTTTCATATATTAATTTGATAAAAAATGCTAAAGAAATACATTGTGTGGATAGTGCGTTTATCCATTTAGTTGATTCATATAAATTATCAAAAAATCTTTTTTTCCATGATGTCAGAAAAGATAAATATAAATTTCACTTCAACAACAAATGGAAAATCATAAATTATCATTAAAAAATTAACTAGTTTGTATATATACGCATTTTAAAAATTATAACTAATCTTGATAAATAATTGTAGAACCATTTTTTTCAAATTTAAAAGATACTGTGTTTTTAAACATTAATTTATTTAATACTTCAGGCTCACCTGTTGCTAATATATAGCCTCCGGCTCCAGCTCCTAAAAGTTTCGCTCCATAAATGCCTTTATTTGAAGTAATGTCTGCAATAAATTGGTCTACTTCACTATTAGAAACTAATTTCGATAAATTATTTTTTATACTCCAATTTATGTTTAAAAGTTCTCCTATTTCTTTTATGTTATAAGATTTGAGTGCAGATACCATTGGATCAACTAGTTTGAGAATTTTATTTCCAAGTTCAATGTTGGTATCGTCCTCATAGGATTTATTTTGTTCAAATAAAATTTCAGACGCACTTCTTGTTTCTCCTACTTTGACTAAAAGAAAACTTGAGTTTAGATAATTAATACCTTGTTCTTCCAAAGGAATGTTTTCAACATAAACTGTGTCATCTTTATTAAAAGTAATTACGTTTAACCCACCAAAAGCCGATGCATAATGATCTTGTTTTCCTATTGGCTCTTTAAGTTTATTGATTTCTAGGTAAGCACTTTCTTCAGCCAAGCTCTCTTTTGAAAGAATATTTCCATACAAAGCATTAATTCCATTTATTAATCCAACAGTATATGCACTGGAAGATCCAAGGCCACTTCCTTTAGGTATGTCAGCTATTGAATTTATATCTAAACCCCTTAAGTTGTTTTCTTCAGCAATCTTCTTAACTATTCTGTGTTTGATTTGTGAAGGATCGTTTACTAACTCGGTTTGTGAATATTTAATTTGAATTAATTCTTTGTCAAATTTATGAATAAAGTGATACATGAATTTGTTGATTGATGTAGAAATAACCTTTCCAGTCTTTTTTCTATAAAATGAAGGAAGGTCGGTGGAGCCACCTGTAAAAGAGACTCTAAACGGTGTTCTTATTCCTATCATTAGTGTATTTTAAATCAATAATTACTTGGGTCAAATATTAA
>MDTB01051151.1_pt1 | contig 13605 bp, 13 predicted proteins | sample 811161 | NCBI WGS metagenome assembly MDTB01 (sample SAMN05326650, study PRJNA326480) | marine metagenome | isolation source: seawater | place: Mediterranean Sea | collected 2009
AGTTTGAAAGAGTTTTCAAAATTTATTTGATCAAATAAAAGAAAAGAAGAAAGTATGAAAACACTAATAAAAAATGAAATAAAAATAAGAAATGAAAGTTTTACAATATCATTATTAATTTTATTTTCTGAAGAGAGAATATTATGATTAATTATGTTATTAGGCTTAACCAATTTAAATATTTCAATGAATGAAGCTTTTAATAATATATAAAATCTTAGTGCTTTTATGCCCGATGAATTCGACATTATTGAGCCTCCAATCATAGTAAGAAACAAAAAGAATAGGGAATAATTATTTGAATATTCGCTTATTGTAAGTCCCGAGGTATTTAAGCTGCTTAAAACATTTATTAACATTTCTAGGGTTTTGAGATTGTCCATTAAAAAAAATAATAAGATCATTGAAAAAAAAGCAATAAAGATGATTAAAAAATCTTCTGAATGGTTTTTAATTAAATAATTTTTTTTAAATAAATTAAATATAAAAAAAATATTTAGGGTTGAAAAAATAAATGCAATACACAGAATTACTTCCTGAGTGTTATTCTTAATTATATTGCTTAAAGAATTTGTGGGGATAAAGCCACCTGTAGAAATAATAGACATTGCTAAATTTAAACTATCAAACAATCTTATATTCGCGTTTGAGAATATAAAAAAAATTAAAATTGTTGCTAAGAAGTAGTAAATTAAAATATTTGTTGAAATTTTTTTGATATTCTCTAATGAATTAAGTTTTTTTTCACTAGTAAATACTAAATTATGCAGCTTATAATTAAATTTATTACTAAATAAAAATAAAACTAAATATATTAAAAAATATAATCCTCCAATCCACTGAGTAGATGACCTCCATAAAATTAGTGTAGGATCTATATATTTTATATTTTCAAAAATTGTGAAACCAGTTCCAGTTATTCCTGAAACTGCTTCAAATAGTGAGTTTATAAAAGTAATTTGATAATTGCTTAAATAGTATGGTAGGCACAACAAAATTGAAATTAAAAAGTAATTTATTATAACAATAGTTATTTGTTCGTAAAAATTGATATTTTTATTTGAATTTTTGCCAAATAGAAAAAAAAATAATCCTAAGAAAAAAGATGCAGCCATTGTAAAAACATATGAATCTATGTTTAGAAAATAATCAAAATATGAAGAATAAAGTATATTTAAAAAAGACAAAAATGTTATTGGAAAACAAAATATACCCAAGTAAAATGAGATACTTTTTATATTCATAAATTTTAAATTAGATTGATGTAACCTTAAAGATACTTTCTATTTCTTTAAGCTGCTCTCTTTTAGCAAGAAAAACTATTAAGTCATCTTTTTCAAAAATGAAGTCTGATCTGGGTATTATTACTTTTTCTTTTCTGACAACAGCACCAATTCTAATATGTTCAGGTAAATTTGAGTCTTTAATACTTTTATTTAGCAGTTCTGATTTTTCTAATATTTTTGCTTCAATAAATTCATATGCGCCATCTAGTAATGAATAAACCGTGCCTATAGTTCCTTTATGAACATGCTCCATAATTCTTGAAACGGTTGTCATTCTTGGATCAACTAAATCATCTATGTTTAATGATTTTTGTAATAGACTATAATTAGATTTATTTACAATTGCTATAGTTCTTTTAGGTGTGCCTGTTTTCTCAGCTAGAACGCAAGCCATAATATTATTTTCATCATCATTTGTTAAAGCTAACACAGTTTCAGCTTCTTCTATGTTGGCTTCTTTTAATATTTCTTCATCTAACGCATCTCCGTTGATCACAATTGATGAAGATAGTTCTGTAGCAATATTTTCAGCTGTTTGTTTGTCTTTTTCAATTATTTTTACTCTTGCTTCAAAATTAGACTCTAAAATTTTGGCAAGATTTAAACCTATATTACCTCCACCTATTATAAGTATTTTTTTTGATACTTTTTCATCATGTCCAAAAGCTTTTAGAATTTGATTTAATTGGTCACTACTTACAACTAAATAAACATTGTCGCCTTCAATCATCTTATCGTTTTTTTTTTAGAAATATAAATTTATCTTTTCTTACCGCACCAACTATATTTGCTTTAAAATCTGGAAATTTTACTGTTAAATTTTTAAGCGGAGTATTTATAATAGGACAATTTTTTTCTACAGATATTTCAAGCATTTTAACTTTATCATTTGCAAACGGAACATTATCCAAAGCTCCTGGGGCCTCTAATCTTCTAAATAATGATTTAGCAACTTCAATTTCAGGTGAAATTATTACATCTATCGGAATATTTGATTTGTTATAAAGCTTACTCCATTTGCCTTCCAAAAATTCTTTAGATCTAATTCTAGCAATTTTTTTTGGTATATTGAATAATGAACTAGCTAATTGACAAACAATCATGTTTGTTTCATCATTTCTAGTTACAGCAATAATCATATCTGTATTTTCAGCACCTGCATTTTCTAAAACAGATGGAAACGTCGCTCTGCCAACTATTCCTTTAACATCTTGTGTATCATTAATTTTTTTAATGTCTTCAGAAGCTTGATCAACAACTGTAACAGAGTGTCCTTGATTAGACAGTTGTTTACTTATTGAAAAGCCAACCTTGCCAGCTCCACATATAATAATATTCATGATTAATTTACGCCTTTAATTCCAAGTGACTTAAGCTTTCTATGTAAAGCAGATCTTTCCATTCCAATATAATCTGCTGTTTTAGATATATTGCCATGATTTTTTTTAAGTTGATTTTGTAAATATTGTTTCTCAAATAGCTCTCTTGCTTCTTTTAATGGAAAAGACATAGTTTGAGCTGATAAATCTTCACGAAAAGTATTAGATGAATTTTGCATTAATATTTCATTCAGTATTTGATTAACATTAGTTTGAGTTTCATTTATTGATAATATTGTTACTCTTTCAATTAAATTTCTTAGTTCTCTAATATTTCCTAACCAATTATAAGTAAATAATCGATCATTTTGAGTATCAATGTCTGGTTCTGGCACCCCATTTATTTCTGCTAACTTCTTTTTGAAATAATTTATTAACAGTGGAATATCCTCTGTTCTTGAGCTTAAAGGAGGTAAATCAATCGGTACTACATTTAATCTATGGTAAAGGTCTTCTCTAAATTTCTTTTCATTAATTAAGTTTAATAGATTTTTAGACGTTGATGCAATAATTCTAATACTAACGTTAATATCTTTTGTGCCATTTACTCTTTTAAATTTTTGATCTATTAAAACTCTAAGTACATTTGCTTGTGTTTTTAAAGGTATTTCTGAAACTTCATCAATTAATAAAGTTCCTTTGTTTGCTCGCTCTAAAATTCCATAAGAAATTGTTCCATCTTCATATTCTTCTCCAAAAAGTTCTTTTTCATATTTACTCTCTTGAAGTAAAGCTGCATTTAAAACTACAAAAGGGAATTTTGATCTTAAAGATGCTTTGTGTATTTTACGCGCAAGAAGTTCTTTACCAGTCCCCGTTTGACCAGTAATTAAAATTCTACTGTCTGCACTAGAAAGTTTTTCTATAAGTTTTTTTATTTTAATTATTTCGCTGCTCTCGCCAATAAAATCAAATGAATGGAATAATTTATTCTCTATATTTTCTTTTTCTTTTCTTAAACTCCTACTTTCTAAGGCTCTACTTACATAATTTAATAATTTTTCTGATGAAAATGGTTTTTCTACAAACTCATAAGCTCCTAATCGAATAGCTTCAACTGCTAATTGTACGTTCGCGTGCCCAGAAATCATAATAATAGGAACCGATTTATCTATTTTATTAATTTTTTTTAATAAATCTATTCCATCACGATCACCCTTATCTAACTTTATATCTATAATTGCTAAGTTGGGTAGTTTTTTATTGATTTCATTTACTGCTTGATCATAATTTGCTGCTGATCTTACTATGTAATTTTTTTCATTTAAAATGTTACAGATTAAAAATCTGATGTCAGCATTATCATCTATAACAAGTATTTCACTATTCATATTTTTGGCATCGATATATTTATAGATAAACCGCCCTGTTCATTATTCTTTAAAGTTAATTCACCTGAGTGTTCGTTAATAATTTTGCTTACTATGGGTAAACCTAATCCTGTACCAGCTTTTTTAGTTGTAAAGTATGGTGTCATTACTTTTTTAAAATCTGTAATTCCAGTGCCATTATCAATAAATATAATACGTATATAGTCATTATCAAATAATATATCTATATCAATTTTTCCTTTAAAATCAGCTTTTTTTAGTTTCTTTTCAAGGAAAGACTCATTTGAATTCTTTATTAAATTGATAAACACTCTGTAGAGCTGTTCCTCATCTCCATTAATAAAAAATTCTTTGCTATTGCTTTTTAAATTAATCCTTAGATTGCTTGACATTTTAAAAAAATCTACAGCCCTACCAAGTACTGTGTAAATATTTATTTTTTTCATTATAGGGCTAGGCATTCTGGCGAAATTTGAAAATTCATTTGCAAGAGTTTCTATGTCTTTTATTTGTCTATTTATTGTTTCTAAATAATTTTTAAAGTCTGACTGTCCATCAGAAATTTTATCTATATACTTTTCTTGAAGTCTATCTATTGAAAGTTGAATTGGTGTTAAAGGATTTTTTATCTCGTGCGCAAGTTTTCTTGCTACACTTTCCCATGCCTGATAACGTTCTGAAATTAAAAGTTTGTCTTGTTGTTTTTTTAATCTTTCAATCATGTTGTTAAAATTTTTATTAAGCATTTTAAATTCATCATCAGTATCTATTTCAGCAACTTTTGTATCAAGCATACCTTTGCTGATATTATCAGATGCTTTTATAAGATTTACAATTGGTTTGGTTAATCTGTTTGCAAAAGAAATAGCAATTATTGTTGATAAAAATAACAAAAGAGTAACTATAATTATATAGATAATTGTTAAAGTTATTTTTAAACCTGTCTGACTATCTTGAACTGTATAATAAAAGTCCACTGCAATCTCAGTCTCATTTAAGTAATTAAGAATATTGGGATCTAAATTTCTTGAAATGTATAAATATGTGTCTATTAAACTTTCAAGTTTCATTAACGCGGATGTTTTTTTTTCATTATTATTAATCAATAAAACTGGTATTCCTTTACGAGATTGATCAAATTCATTTTTAGAAGGAGCTATAAATATACTTGATGGATCATTATTATCTGTAAACAAAATATTACCGGCACTATCGATTAGATATACCTCGTCAATTCTCCTTAAAATTTTTTCAGATTTTATTATATTTTTAAATCTTGTTTGATTGTTATAATAAAAATTAGATGCTCTATTAATTCCCACACTCATTAAAATAACATCAGATTCTACAGTTTTTTTACTATCCTCGAGATAGTTTTTAGCAACATCATATGAATTATTAACGGCGCTAGTAATTTTTTCATTTAAGTAACTTTGAATAGCAAAATTAAATACAAATAATGAAAATATTGCTACTAGTAAAGATGGTAAAAATGTAAAAAGACTAAATAAAGAAACGTATTTTAAGTTAGTTTTTGACCCTGAAATATTTTTCCTGCTTGTTTTGTAAATTTTTATAAAATTTTTAAAAATAAGGTAAAAAAAGATAATTAATACAACTAGATCTACTAAAAGCAATTTTTGTAGGTTTTTTGGGTTCAGGCTTATAAACCCTTCATTTATAAATGTTAAAAAGGTAAGAATACCAAGTATTGTGCAAAGAATTGAGAAAAATACTATGTCTTTAAAGTTCTTTATAATTTTTAGCATTCTAATTTCAAATAATTATTAATAATTTATACAAATGTAATATAACCTAATATTATGAGTTTTAGTCTTATCATTTTAGCAGGGGGGGAAAGTCATAGATTTGATTCAGATGTACCTAAACCCTATCAAAGAATAGGAGGAAAATCATTAATAGAAATTAATCTTCTTAAAGCAAAAACTTCAAAATCAATTAAAGAAATTGTTGTGGTTTTTAACAAAAAAGACAAAAAAAGAGTAAAAAATTTAAAATTAAAAAAAATTAAACTTATAAAGGGTGGCAAAAATAGACAAGAGTCTACTTTTAATGCGTTGAAATATCTTGCAAAAAAAGAGAGAAGTCTCAATGTTTTAATTCATGACTCTGCGAGACCAAATTTTTCTGTAAATCTTTTAAATTTAATCATTAAAAATATGAAAAATTACAAAGCAGTAATTCCTACAATTAAAATTAATGATGCAATTAAACAAAGTATTGACTCTAGCAAGTATCAATATGTTGTAAGTAAAAATAGAAAAAATTTTTTTTTAACTCAAACTCCTCAAGCATTCAAATTAAAGGAAATATATAATTTACATAAAATTAATAAGGATAAATATTTAGATGATGATATTTCACTTTATATGGATTTACAAAATGTAAAATTTATTAATGGTGAAAAAAATAATTTTAAGATAACCGATAAACTAGATTTAGAAAATATGAAGAATATTTATAAATCTAAAATGAGTGTAGGACTAGGTTTCGATGTTCATAGACTAGTTCCTGATAGAAAACTGTTCTTGGCAGGGTTACAAATTAAATCAAATTTGGGCACGCTGGGTCACTCAGATGGCGATCCAGTCTTACATGCAGTAACGGATGCTATACTTGGTTCATGTAGAATGGGTGACATAGGACGGATTTTTTCAGACAAAAATAAAAAATATAAAAACGTAAGATCAACTATATTATTGAAAAAAATAATAAATCAAATAAAGGTTAAAGGTTATTTCATTAATAATTTAGACATCAATATTATTACTCAAACACCTAGAATAAAAAAATATAAAAATAAAATGATTAAAAATATTTCTAAATTATGTGAAATTCCAGAGTCTAGAATAAATATTAAAGGAAAAACAACTGAAAAATTAGGGTTAATAGGGAAAGAAAAAGCAATAGCTTGCGAAGTGATAACTTCAGTGATTAAATATGACTAGTAAATTAGGAAATATAGTTCTTACTATGTTTGGTGTTGGATATATTTCAAAGTTGCCTGGGACAATTGCCTCATTAATAACTTGTTTAATTTTTTATATATTTTGTTTTTTTTTTAGTATTAAAAACATTCTTATTCCTTTTATTATTTTTTTAATTATTATTTCTATATTTTCAATTTTTTTTATTAATAAGATTTATAAAAATGAAGACTCAAAAGAAATTGTTATTGATGAGTTCGTAGGACAAAATATACCCTTACTAGCTTGGTATAACGTAGACTTAAATTCTTCTGTGATATTTTCAAAATATGGTCTAGACTTATATTCTTTAGAAATTTGGATTATTCTTTCTTTTATATTATTTAGATTTTTTGATATCTTAAAACCTTTTCCAATAAATTTAGTTGATAATAGAATTAAAAATGGATTTGGTGTTATTTTTGATGATATTGTAGCAGGTATTTTTTCTACAGCAACACTGTATATAATTTTTATATGAGCCAACCAAAAATTAAAAAAATCATAAAGATTCTAAAAAAAAAGAAATTAAAAATATCTTTTGCTGAGTCTTGCACTGGTGGAATACTGTCTAGCTTAATAACTTCTATTAAAGGATCTTCTAAGGTGTTTTCAATGGGATTGGTCACTTATTCTAATCAAGCAAAATTTGATATTTTGAAAATACCAAAAAAAATTATCAAAAATTATGGCACTGTTAGCACGGAGTGTTGTTTGTATATGGTAAATAATTTAAGTAAAATTAGCAAAAGTAAGGTCTGTGTTTCAATTACGGGTATCGCCGGTCCAGATGGAGGCACAAAAAAAAAGCCAGTTGGTCTTGTTTATATAGGTGTTAAAAATGGTCAAAAAGTAACAATCAATAAATTTCAATTTAAAAATATTAGCAGAAATTATATTCAAAGAATTACTGTTAAAAAAGCAATCAACTTAATAATTAAATTAATCCAGTAAATTATAGTTATAATGGATATTTGAACTGTTTGTTGATTATAAAATCTAATAAATGAGCAATAAAACTATTAAATGTCAAAAAAACTAAAAAAACATTTAAATAAAGTATAAATATAAGTGCATTTCTACTTCTTTTTCTTTTTAATAAGGCACTATTTTCGGGAACCCACTCTTTATTTTTTGTCTTAAAATCGTAAGAAAACATCCAATAAGTTAATTCATTTTCGTTACTGTCACCTGTTCTAATTTTTTTAATATATGCTGCTAAAACTCTACAAGTTTGTGAGAAAAATATTAATAATAATAAAATACCTAGCATCATTTATAAAGATTAATAGCTCTTTCTTCAAAAGACTTAGCTATCTTATTTAGTCCGAGATTAAATGACTTTCTCATTATTGAATTTAAGATTGGATTTTTTAATTGAAAATCTATAAAAAATTCCAACTGCGTAGAATTATTTATTTCTTTAAAATACCATTCATTTTTTAGATACTTTAATGGTCCGTCTAAATTTGTTACTATAATTTTATCTTTTTCCTTATAGTAAGACACATGACTAGAAAAAGTTTCATTTAGTAGACTTTTTCCAACTTTAAGATCTCCATTAAATGTAATTAGGTCATCACTTTCGTTTTTTTCATATATTTTTCCCTCGATGCACCATGGAACAAACTCTGGATACTTTTCAATATCTAAAACCATTTTTATAAGCTGATTTTTTTTACAGGGTATTATCTTTTTTACTGAGGATGAAGACATTCAAATTGTTTAATTCTAACTTCTTGCAACTTTTTAAAATCTTCATCTGCGTGGTATGATGATCTTGTTAATGGTGAGGATGAAATAAGTAAGAACCCTTTTTTTTCAGCTATCATTTTTAAATCATTAAATTCATCAGGGTGATAATAACGATCAAGAGGGTGATGCTTTATTGAAGGTTGTAAATATTGACCTATTGTTAAAAAATCAACTTTTGCAGAGCGTAAATCATCCATAACTTGAATTATTTCATTTTTACACTCTCCTAAACCAACCATAATCCCAGATTTTGTAAAAACTTTCTTATTATATTTTTTTGCATTTTTTAAAAGTTCAAGAGAAGCAAAGTATCTTGCCCCTGGTCTGACTTTTTTATAAAGTCTTGGAACAGTTTCAATATTATGATTAAACACATCAACATCTGCTTCTAAAATTTTTTTATAAGCCTCTCCTTTTCTTAAAAAATCGGGTGTTAAAACTTCTATTGAAGTTTTGGGATTCTCTTTTCTAGTTGCTTTCACAACTTCATAAAAATGATTTGATCCCCCGTCTTCTAAATCATCTCTATCTACTGAAGTGATTACAACATGAGTCAAATTAAGTTTTTTAACTGCCTTTGAAATCTTATATGGCTCAAAAACATCTAAATTATTCGGCTTTCCTGTTTTTACATCACAAAAAGCACATGCTCTTGTACATGTATCTCCCATAATCATAAAAGTAGCATGTTTTTTACTCCAACACTCAGTTATGTTTGGACAATTAGCTTCTTCACAAACCGTTACGAGCTTGTTTTGATTAACAACTTTCTTCGTTTCAAAAAAAATTTTTGAGTTAGTTATTTTTGATCTAATCCATTCAGGTTTTTTCTTTATAGGATTGATAGGTTTGTTTATTTTCTCAGGATGTCTTAGTTTAGTTTTCATTATCTTAATTTAATTATGATTTCATCTTTTATTCCAAACTTTAATTTATCTCTATATAAAGTGTCTAAATAATCGACATCAATATTTTCAGAGAGTAAGGAGTTTTTATTGTCAAGGTTCTTTAATTTTTTCGTTAATAATATATCCTTCTGTATTAAATTATTTTTAATATTTTTTTTTTCATAATAAGAAAAAAGTCCTCTCTCCCCGCCTATTAAATTTGTAATTACATATAAAGCGAGGAATATGTTTAATAAAAAAAATTTTTTATTAATGAAAAATTTTATTATTTGCATCTTTAGATTTTAGCCATTTTACTTTGTTTTCCAAGTTCTTCTTCTATACGTAATAACCTGTTATATTTAGCTATTCTTTCAGATCTAGCAAGAGATCCTGTTTTAATTTGTGATGATTCTGTCGCAACTGCTAGGTCCGCAATAAAAGTATCTTCAGTATCGCCAGATCTATGAGATATTATGGTATGAAAATTATTTTTTTTTGCAACATTTATGACATTTGTAGTCTCGCTAAGGGTGCCAATTTGATTTGGTTTAATTAAGATTGAATTAGCTGACTTTTCTTCTATTCCTCTAGATAATCTGTTTTCATTTGTTACAAATAAATCATCTCCTACTATTTGAACTTTTTTACCGATTTTATTTGTGAGTTTATTCCACGAGTACCAATCTTCTTCTGCGAAAGGGTCTTCTATTGATTTAATTGGATATTTATCTGTCAAATTTACGTAATATTTAATAATTTCATCCACTGATAAAAAACTATTTGAAATAATAGAGTATTTTCCATCACTATTTCTTAGCTCATTTGCAGCAACATCCAAGCAAATTGAAATATCTTTACCAGGTGTTAATTTTGAAATTTGAGTAGCTTCTGTAATTAAATCAAGAGCTTCTTCATTGGAATTTATAGAGGGTGCAAATCCTCCTTCATCTCCAACGTTAGTGAGCATTTTTTTACTTTTTAATATTTTTTTAAGGTTTTGAATTACCATAAAACATTTTTCAATTGCATCTGTAAAACTAATTGCTGAGTCAGGTCTAATCATAAATTCTTGAATTTTTAAATCGTTATCAGCATGCGCTCCTCCATTAATTATATTCATTAAAGGATAGGGCAATGAAAAACTATTACCTAAACTTTTATATAGAGGTTGATTATTAGATTTTGCTGTAGCTTTTGCGTAAGCTAAAGAAACCGCTAAAATAGCATTTGCTCCTAAATTTTTTTTGTTTTTTGTTCCGTCAAGTTCTAACATAATTTGATCTAAATTTTTTTGACTTAATAAATTTTTTGCACTTAGTGCTTTGGATATTTTAGAGTTTATATTATCAACAGCTTTAAGAACACTTTTACCTAAAAATGCCTTTGGGTTATTATCTCTTAGCTCATAGGCTTCATAAGCACCTGTTGACGCGCCAGACGGAGCTATTGCGGAAGCACTGATTTTATTATCAAAAAATATTTCTGCTTCTACTGTTGGATTTCCTCTACTATCAAATACCTGTCTTCCTTTAACGTTGATAATTTTGATCATTTATTTAATTTTTAATTAAGTTGTCAATCTCAATTAATTTTTTTAACAGTTTTTTCATTTCACTTAATGGTACCATATTAGGACCATCAGATGGCGCATTGTTTGGATCTTCATGGGTTTCTATAAAAATAGCAGCTACACCAACTGCTATTGCTGCTCTTGATAAATGTGGAACAAATTCTCTTTGGCCGCCACTTTTTTCTCCCTTTCCACCTGGTTGTTGCACTGAGTGGGTAGCATCAAATACTATTGGAAAACCATATTGAGACATTATCGGTAAAGATCTCATATCAGAAACTAATGTGTTGTAACCAAAACTTGCTCCTCTTTCAGTAATTAATATATTTTTATTTCCTGATTCTTCGATTTTCTTAATAACATTTTTCATATCCCACGGGGCAAGAAATTGACCTTTTTTTACGTTAATTATTTTTTTTGTTTTTGCAGCCGCAATAAGTAAGTCTGTTTGTCGACATAAGAATGCAGGTATTTGTAAAACATCAACATGGTCAGCTAAAATTGAACACTGTTCAACTGAGTGAACATCAGTAAGTACGGGCACTCCAACATTTTTTCGAATTTTATCAAAAATATTTAAAGATTTATCTAAGCCTATTCCTCTTTTGCTTTTTAAGCTTGTTCTATTAGCTTTATCAAAAGAGGTTTTATAGATTAAATTAATTTTTAATTCTGAAGTTATAACCTTTAATTCTTCTGCCATTTTGAGTGCATGAACTTCGCTTTCCAATTGACAAGGTCCGGCAATTAGAGTGAATGATTTATTATTGGCAATTTCAAAACTGCCACATTTAACTTTAAAATTTTCCATTTATCTTTTTTGACATTTTTTTGCTGCTTTAATGAATGAAGAGAATAATGGATGTGGAGATAAAGGTCTAGATTTAAATTCTGGATGAAATTGAACTCCAATAAACCAAGGGTGATCTTTTAATTCAATTATTTCAGGTAAATTATTATCTGGTGAAATTCCAGAAAACAGCATTCCTTTTTTTTCAAATTGTCTCATATAGTTGATGTTTACTTCGTATCTATGTCTATGTCTTTCTCTAATCATTTTTGATTTGTAAATATCTCTAATTAAAGTATTTTCTACTAATTTTGCTTCATAAAGTCCAAGTCTCATAGTTCCACCCAAATTTTTATCCGTTCCTTTTATTAACTTGCCGTCTTTATCCCATTCGTTAATCAGCCCAACTATAGGTGTTCCTGTCTTATTAAATTCACTTGATGTAGCCTTTTTAATATTTAATTTATTTCTTGCAAACTCAATTATAGCCATTTGCATACCAAAACATATTCCAAGAAACGGAATTTTATTTTTTCTAGCATAATTTATAGCTTCGATCTTGCCCTCAGTCCCTCTTTTTCCAAATCCTCCTGGTATTAAAATACCTGACACATTTTTTAACTTTTCTTTTATTTCATTTTTTTTAAGATAATCAGATTCAATTCTAACCAAATTTACTTTTAAATTATTGTTTATACCTCCATGGGTTAAAGCTTCATCAAGAGATTTATAAGCATCTTTTAAATTAACGTATTTACCTATAATTGCTATATTCACTGATTGTTTTGTGTGTAAAATTGTTTTAGTTATTTTTTTCCAAGGATTTAAATTGACATTTTTTTTTGACTTTAAATTAAAATATTTGAGAACTTGTTTGTCTAGTTTTTCCTTATTAAAACTTATAGGAGCTTCATAAATAGTTTTAACGTCAACAGTTTCAATGACATTGTCTATTGGTACATTACAAAATAATGATATTTTTCTTCTTTGATCTAACGGAATTGATCTCTCTGATCTACAAATTATTATATCAGGTTGTATACCGATGCTTCTAAGTTCTTTTACTGAATGCTGCGTAGGTTTAGTTTTAATTTCATCAGAAGCTTTCATATAAGGAACTAAAGTTAAGTGAATAAATAAAGTATTTTTTTTACCAATATCGTTTGAAAACTGTCTAATAGCTTCAACAAAAGGTAGGCTTTCTATATCTCCTACTGTTCCACCGATTTCACAAATTACAAAGTCTTCATTTTTAATCTCATGTTTAATAAATTCTTTTATACGATTGGTTATGTGAGGAATAACTTGAACTGTTTTACCTAAATATTTACCTTTCCGTTCTTTTTTAAGAACATCGCTATAAATTTTTCCTGTTGTAATATTGTCAGATTTTTTAGCAGAAATTCCAGAAAATCTTTCGTAGTGTCCTAAATCCAAATCTGTTTCCGCACCATCATCTGTAACGTACACTTCCCCATGTTGAAATGGACTCATGGTACCAGGATCAACATTTAAATATGGGTCAAGTTTTCTAATTCGGACCTTAAATCCCCTTGATTGTAATAAATATGCTAAAGAAGCAGAGGAGAGACCTTTACCTAAAGATGAAACCACGCC
>MDTB01022344.1_pt1 | contig 13603 bp, 15 predicted proteins | sample 811161 | NCBI WGS metagenome assembly MDTB01 (sample SAMN05326650, study PRJNA326480) | marine metagenome | isolation source: seawater | place: Mediterranean Sea | collected 2009
AAATTTAAATTTTAATTATTTAAGTGAGAACAAACATATTGGTTACCAAGATTATTTTAAAACCGAATTAAGCATAAAAAATCTTTATGTCCAACCAAACTGTCCGATAAAATAAAATATTCCCCTTTTTTTTCTTGTTTGATTTGACCAAAAAACTCTGCGCCTAAACTTTCTATGTTAGACGATTGTATTTTATTTTTAATTGATATTAAGAATATCTTTTTTTTAGAATTAATATTAAAAGTTATTATCTGCTTTTTTAAATCTCTAGTTTTTAATAAATCCTCAATGTAATTAAATTCTGTATTAGAAAGATTTTTTTTTAAATTTTTTATGTTAAATTTTTCATCACAAAAAAGCACTATACTCTTTTTATCTAAATTAGAAGTCTTCTGAGGGTAGTTTATTTTAATTGTCATTAGTTTAAATAATTAAAGTTATGATATTTAAAGTTATATAAGATCAAAAATGCAATAATTCAATGTTAAATTAATCATATTTATACCATAGATTGAAATTAACAATAAGATGATCTAATTATACAATATACTTTATGTTTCAAAATAAGATTTATCATAATTACTTTTTAGAAATATTTAAAACCTTTTTTTCAGTTATAATAAGTCTTACACTTATAGCTCTGACAGTAAGAGCGGTAAATTTCCTAGATTTAATTGTTGATAATGGTTACTCGATATCAGTTTATTTCAAATATATTCTTTTAAATATGTTTGGTATTGCGCCAAAATTTATTCCATTATCATATTTATTAGCGGTTATAATATTTATATTAAAACATGATGCTAATAGAGAATTTATAATTTTGTGGACATCTGGAGTTAAGAAAGTTGTTTTAGTTAACCTGTTGTTATTTACATCATTTATAGTTGTTTTAATCTATTTGTTGTTCTCGACTTTTTTGACGCCTCTAGCATTAAATAAATCTAGAGATATGTTAGGCCAAAGTCAGTTTAATTCTTTTTTGCCTACAATAAGACCTAATCAATTTTCTGACTCATTTAAAGGATTTACTTTTTTTGTTGAAAAAAAATTTAATAACGAAATTCAAAATATTTTTTTATATGATACTGGAAATTATTTTAAAAATTTGTCTTCAAATAATAAAAATGTGGATAGCACTGCAATTATTGCCGAAAAAGGAATAGTAGAAAAAAAAGAGTTAATACTATTAGATGGTAGGATTATTTCTAGCAAAGACTCATTTGAGAATAATGAAATTATAAAATTTGATCAACTTTCAATAGATTTAAGAAAACTTAAAACAACAGTAATAACAAATCCTAAGTTACAAGAAACTTCCACAGTAAATCTTTTAAGCTGCTTTAGTAAAAAGGAGGAAAATAAAGATATTTGCAATGAAGAAACGAAAAAAGAAATAATTCCTTTGCTCATTAGAAGAACTTTGTTGCCGGCTTATATTCCAATATTTGCCTTAATATCAGCTTTTTTACTATTAAAACATAAAAATACTTTTTTAAATAGAGCAATAGTTTTTATAAGTTGTTTTATTTTATTAATATTCATTGAATTGATATTAAAATATACTGGTTCTAATATTTTTTTGAGATCTTTTTATATCTTTATGCCAGCATTTACTATAAGCATAGTTTATCCATCCCTGATTTATAACTTTTCCAAGTAAATATAAATGAATAATATTGTTTTAAATTATTTATTAAGAAATTACTTCAAAAAATTTTTTATAGTTACGACTACTGTTTATATATTTGGAATAATTTTAAACTTATTTGAAGAGGTTGAATTTTTTAAAAATTCTGATGTTACTATATTTACGCCCTTATTACTTACGTGTGTTTTTGTTCCAAGCTTAATAATTAAATTATTACCTTTTATTATTTTTATTTCAAGTACCTGGTTTATGGTTCAAATTAGAAACAATAAAGAGTTATTAACTTTGAAGGTTTATGGTTACTCAAACTTAAAGTTATTTTTTATATTAGCTTTTGCTTCATTTTTTTTAGGATGGATAATTTTATTTTTAATCAATCCATTGTCTTCATCATTAGTTAAATACTACGAAAAAACAAAATCAAGTTACGCACGTGATATTGATCATCTAGTTGCTTTTAATAATAACGGATTGTGGATAAAAGAAACTTTTAAAAAAAACGAGAGAATAATAACTGCATCTAATCCTGATCAACATTTTATCTTTGATGTTCACATTTTTGAATTGAATAAAAATTTCTCTCTTAAAAGGAAAATATTTTCAAAGAAGGCGGATATTAAAAATAATAAATGGATTTTAAATAATGTTATTATTTACAATTATAAAAATGGAATAGTGGAGAAAGAAACTATCGATAACTTTTCATTAGAATCAATTTATAATTACGAAAAAATTAACAATTTGTTCAACAACTCAGACACTATTTCATTTTTAGAAATATCGATAAATTTTAAGAAGATGTTAGATAAAGGTTATAATAAAGAATTTTTAAAACAAAGCTTACATACAATGATGACTCTACCTTTTTATCTGTTCGTAATGACCGCTTTAGCTACTATATTAACGCTTCACACCATGAAAAACTCAGAAAATGTAAAGTTTGTCATTATAGGGTTAGTTTTAATTGTAATAATCTATTATCTAAAAGATTTATCATTAGCATTAGGAAAAACTGATAGAATACCATTAATTCTATCCATTTGGACTCCTATAATAGCTTTAAGTTTTTTTACTATAATCGGTGTAATTCAAATAAATGAAAAATAGTATTATTATAATTTTATTTTTATTATTTAAAAATCTTTATGCGGAGAATATTTCAATTGAAGCAAATAATATATCTCTAGACAATAATGAAAATTCAACGATATTTGAAAATGAAGTAGTTGTTAAAACAAAAGATAAAGTTATCTATAGTGACTTCGCAAAATATAATAAAAAAAAAGGATTATTAATTTTAAAAAAAAATATTGTTATTCTTGATGGAAAAAAAAATGAAATTAAGACTGATTACGCAGAGTACTTAGAAAATGATGAAATTATTTATACTAAAGGTCAAACTTTAGTTAAAACTCAAGAAGAATATTTTCTTACAGGTAAAGATTTATTATTTGATAATAAAAAAAAAATAATAAAGTCAGATCAAAATTCAATTTTACAAGATCAAGATAAAAATAAGATTTTCCTCGAAAATTTTGAGTATTCAATTAATGAAAATTTTTTTAAATCTGTGGGCTTGATAGAGATTCAGGACAATAAAAAAAATATTTATAAATTTTCACAAGTATATATTGATACCAAAAAAAGGGAAATATTAGGAACAGACTCAAAAGTATTTTTAAATAATGACGATTTCAAGTTAAATGAAAAAAACAACCCAAGAGTATTTTCTAATTTTGTAAATATTAATTCTGAAAAAAGCACGTTTGACAAAAGTATCTTTACATTATGTAAATTTAGAGAAAATGATGATTGCCCTCCATGGACTATTCAATCAAAAAAAATGACTCATGATAATGTAAAAAAAACAATCTTTTATGACAATGCAGTAGTGAAAGTTTATGATATTCCTATATTTTACTTCCCAAAATTATCTCATCCAGATCCATCGGTCGATAGAAGATCTGGTTTTTTAGTACCTTCTTTGTATGATACAAAAAATTTAGGAAGTGGAGTTTCTATTCCATATTTTTTTGATCTTGGTATTGATAAAAACTTCACATTAACTAATAGATTGTACGTCTCAGAGAACCCTCTTTTTTTAGGTGAATATCACCAAGCTTTTTTGAACTCAAATTTTTTAGCAGATTTTGGTTATACCGAAGGATACAAAAAGAATAGTGCAACAAAAAAAAGTGGAGAAAAATCTCATTTTTTTGCAAAGTTTGTAAAAAATTTTACTAACAATTCTGATTATGAAAATACTTTAGAAGTAAATCTACAAGAAGTATCAAACGACAAGTATCTTAAACTTTACAAAATTGACTCTAATTTAGTTGATTACAACACACAAACTTTAGAAAATTCAATTAATTTTACTCAAGAAAGAGAGGGCTTGTTTTTTGGATTTAGTGCTAGTGTATACGAAACAATTAAAAGCGATTATAATGATAAATATGAATTTATTTTACCAGAGTTGACAATCGATAAAAATTTATTTTCTGACGAAAAGCTTGGAAATTTGGAATTACAAACAAACTTTAGAACTCATAATTATGATACAAATAAACTTACAAATTTTTTAGTTAATGATTTTAATTACGAATCAAATAATAATTTACTTAATAGTTTTATAAATACGAAAATTTTAGCTAATGTTAAAAATATTAATTATGAAAGTAAAAACATAGATATTTATAAAAATGATCCTACGAATGAAATTTTCGGATCTATAGGTTTTTTATCAGAAGTAAACCTAGAAAAATTAAAAAATAATTCTAAACATTTTTTAAAACCAAAATTTTTAATGAGATTTTCGCCAGGTAGTATGAGAAAAGAGTCTGAGGGCACACGACTTAACCCTTCAAATGCTTTTTATATGAATAGAATCAATAATATTAACAATTATGAAACAGGTATTAGCAGTACCTTTGGCTTTGATTATAAAGTAAAAAATTATGACGTAACAAAGTTTGATTTTTCATTAGCCCAGGTTATTAATGAGAAAGAAAATAAAAAAATGTCTGATAAAAGTAGTCTTAATGAAAAATTGTCTGATATGGTTGGATCATCAAATTTTCATTTAACTGATAATTTTAAAATAAATTATGATTTTTCAATAGATCAAAATTATAATGATTTTAATTATAATGAAATTGGTACAGCATATGATAACGGTACATTAAATTTAAATTTTAATTATTTAAGTGAGAACAAACATATTGGTTACCAAGATTATTTTAAAACCGAATTAAGCATAAAAAATAAAGACAAAGGTCTTCTATCATTTAGTAACAAAAGAAATTTAATTACCGACTCTTCTGAGTTTTATAATTTGAGTTATGAATATATTAATGATTGTCTTAGAGCAGGATTGGTTTATAGGAGAGAATTTTATAATGACTCTGAATTAGAACCAGAGGACTCTTTAATGTTTAAGTTAACTTTAGTTCCATTTGGGAATATAAATAGTCCAAAATTAGATTAATGAAAAAATATACTGTTTTAATTTTTTTCATAATTTTTAATATAATCTACTCTATTGAGCTACGGGCTAATTTAAATAATTCAATAGTAGTAAAAGTAGATAAAAAAATAATTACAAACTTTGAAGTCAAAAATAAAATTTTGAGAACATTAATTATTGCAGGTAATGAAATAAATCAATCAAATATAAATAGTTTAAAAAAACAATCATTAGATTCTTTAATAAATTTAAGGATGAAAGAAATCGAGTTAGAGAATTTTAAATTTAAAATTGATAAAAGGAGAATAGACTCTTACGTAAACTTAGTTTCAAGAAATAAACCGCAAGAATTAAAAAATAAATTAATTAATTATAATCTTGATTATGACTTGTTTCTTAAAGAAATTGAGACGGAACTTAAATGGCAACAATTTATTTTTAAAGAATATTCTAATAGAATTGAAATTGACGAGATTTTAATTGGAAAAGAAATTGAAAAAATTTTTTTATCTCAAGCTAAAAATTATGAGGTAAATCTCTCTGAAATTGAGATTTTTCAAAATAATACTAAATCAAATAATGAACTAATATCTGAAATACTAAATGAAATTAACGATTATGGTTTCGATGATACAGCTGTAAAATTTAGTATTTCAAATACTTCCTCGCAAAAAGGGAATTTAGGATGGATAAATATCAATGCATTGTCTGAAAAAATCAGAAAAGAAGTAGATGAAATTGAGATTGGACAGGTAAGTAAACCTATAATTCAAACAAATAGTATTTTATTTTTAAGATTAAATTCAAAAAAAGAAACAGAAAAAAATGATTTAGACAAAATTAAATTTAAAAATGATTTAATTAAACAAAAAAGAAATGAAATGTTTAATTTATTTTCTACTAGCCATTTGTCAAAACTTAAAAATTTTTACTTTGTGGAATATCAATGAAAAAGAAAATTATTTTGATAAGCGGTGATCCTAATAGCATTAACTCAGAAATAATTTATAAGAGTTGGAAAAAACTTTCAAAAATATCCAAACAAAATATTTTTTTAATTACAAATTATAATTTAATTAAAGATCAATTAAAAAAATTAAATTATAAAATTGCAATTAAATTGGTAAAAGATATTCATAATTGTAAAAAGTCTGACGCTTTAAAGATTATTAATATTGATATCAACTACAAGAATCCATTTAATGTATCTTTTAAAGCGTCCTCAAAATTTATTACAAAATCTTTAAATTTAGCTCATAATTTAGCTTTAGATAAAAGAATAGCTGGAATCATAAATTGTCCAATTGATAAAAGATTGCTCAAAAAAAAAGGAATTGGTGTTACAGAATATTTGGCTTCTAAGTGCTTAGTGGATAAAAATTCAGAAACTATGCTGATAAAAAATGATAATTTAATCGTTTCACCTGTGACAACTCATTTGGATATCAAGTCAATTTCAAGAAGATTAAAAAAAAATCTAATATTAAATAAAATAAAAACTATACATAAATGGTTTTTAAAGACTCATAAAAAAAAACCAAAAATTGCAATATTAGGTTTAAATCCTCACAATGCAGAATTAAGAAATAACTCAGAAGAAAAAAAAGAAATAATTCCAGCAATTAAAAATTTAAATAAACTAAAAATAAATGTAGAGGGACCACTTGTTGCTGATACTTTATTTATTAAAAATTATAAAAATTATGATGTAATTGTAGGAATGTACCATGATCAAGTTTTGGTACCATTTAAGACGTTATACAAATATGAAGCTATAAATTTAACCTTGGGATTGAAATATATAAGGCTGTCCCCAGATCATGGAGTTGCAAAAGATAAAATACTAAAAAAAAAATCTGATCCAACAAGCCTAGTCAGATGTATTGAATATCTGCAAAAAAAAAATACATGAACTTACCAAAAAAATCACTTGGGCAAAATTTTTTGATAGAAAAAAATATAATTAAAAAGATAATAAATCTAACTAATTTCAAAAATAAAGATATTTTAGAGATAGGACCAGGTAAAGGTGCGCTAACAGATGAAATTTTAAGTAAAAATCCAAAATCTTTAACATTAATTGAAAAAGATTTTTTGCTTACTAGAAATTTGGAAAAAAAATATTTTAAAAGAAAAGAGATTAAAATATTTAATGCAGATATACTTGGATTTGACTTAAAAAAATTAAAAAAAAATAAATTAATTGTTATAGGTAATTTGCCTTATAATATATCTTCTCAAATACTTATAAAGATAATTAAACAAAAAAAAATTCATATTATATTTGAAGATTTAATATTCATGTTTCAAAAGGAATTAGGTGAAAAAATATTGTGCAGGTTTCCATCAAAAAACTATGGAAGATTATCAATAATTACAAAGTTTAACTTGATTGCTAAAACTAGTTTTCTTGTATCACCTAATTGTTTTTATCCAAAACCTAAAGTAACATCAATGGTAATTCACTTTAAGACTTTTAAAAATGATTATTATAAAATTCAAGATATATCTAATCTAGAAAAAGTAACAAATATTCTTTTTTCAAGTAGAAGAAAAATGATAAATAAAAGTGTTAGAAAAATCTTGAGTAAACAAATTCTAAAAAAAATTCCTGAATTGAAATTAAATTTACGTGCTGAAAACATAAACCCTAACATGATTTACAAAATTACTGAGCTTTTTGAAAAAAGTTAAAATATTTTTCTTTATGTTTTTGTAAAATTAGCTCAATTTGCTTAAAACAAGACTCTAGATTTTTGTTGATTAGAATATAATCATAATCTTTCCAATGCTTAACATCTTCGTCGAAAGAGTTAAACCTTTTTTCAACTTCTTCTTTAGTATTTTGATCTCTTTTTAAAAGACGTTTTTTTAATTCTTCCTTGCTGTCTGTTATTAAAAATATTTTTATTAAGTTTAAATTTTTAAATTTTGTAAGTTGCTTTGTTCCTTGCCAATCTATATCAAATAGAATATCATAGTCTTTAGACATTTCATCAACTTTCTGTTTAAGGGTTCCGTAATAATTTTCAAAAATTTTAGCATATTCGTAAAATTGTCTTTTATTAATTAATTCCTCAAATTTTTTTTTTGTTATAAAATTGTAATCTACTCCATCAATTTCATTAGACCTTGGAGACCTTGTGGTGTGAGAAATTGAAATTTTTAAGTTTTGATATTTTTGTTGAAGTTTTTTGGTTATAGTAGTCTTTCCTACCCCCGATGGTGAGGATAAAATTATCATTATATTGTCCCCTAAAGGAGTCATAAAAATAATTTTACTTTAAAATAATTTAATTAGCTTTGCCCTCAATAAATTTAATAGCATCGCCAACTGTTAAAATTTTCTCTGCTTCGCTGTCGGAAATTTCTGATCCGAACTCTTCTTCAAAAGCCATAACTAATTCTACTGTATCTAAGCTGTCTGCTCCTAGATCATCTATAAAGCTAGCTTCTTCTGTAACTTTCTCCTCTTCTATTCCAAGGTGGTCCGCAACTATTTTTTTTACTTTATTTTTAACATCTTCTGACATGAATTCCTTTCGTAATTTACAATTCTTAATAGATTATTCAGTATAATTGTCAAGACATATACATCCCACCATTAACATGTATAGTTTCACCATTAATATATCGTGATAAATCTGAAGCCAAGAAGGCCACACAATTAGAAACATCTTCTCCTGTTCCTAAGTCTCCAGCTGGTATTTTACTAATTAAAACTTTTTTAAAGTCTTCATTAATTTTATCGGTCATTTCTGTTTTAATAAATCCAGGTGAAACACAATTAATATTTATATTTTTTTTTGCATATTCAATAGCTAATGATTTTGAGAAAGCTACTATGCCTGCTTTAGATGCAGCATAGTTGGATTGACCTAAATTTCCAGTGTGTCCCACTATCGAAGTAATATTTATTATTTTACCATATTTATTTTTAAGCATTTTTTTAATTGCATATTTACACATTAAAAAAGTAGCAGTTAAATTAATATCTAATACTTTTTTCCAGTTTTCATTTGTCAATCTTATAGATAAGTTGTCTAATGTAATTCCTGCATTGTTAACCAAAATATCCAAACCTTCTAATCTAGATGATACTTTGTCAATATATTTCTCAATTTCATCATGATTGTCTAATTTAAATTTCTCAATATAAATTTCTGAAAAATTTTTTTTTAAAATATTTAATTTTTCTTCATTTGTTCCGCTAGCAACAATTTTAGCTCCAAGGCTTAAAAACTTTTCTACAATATTCTTACCTATGCCTCCGGTGGCACCCGTAATTAATACTTTTTTATTATTTAAATTCATTAAGCAAATTTTTAATATCAGTTATTGAGTTAATTGAAAAGCAGTTTACTTTTTTTTCTTTAATAGTTCTTTTAGTCATGCCAATTAATGCTTTTCCTGGACCTACTTCAATAAAGCTTTCTATTCCTTCTTTATACATTTTCAGAATGCTTTCTCTCCATTTAACTGTTGAAAAAATTTGATCCACTAAAAGTTTTTTTATCTCACTAGCATCTCTTATTTCTTCAGCTGTAACATTGTTGATTATTGTAAAATCTGGATTTTTGAAAACAGTCTTCTCAATTTTTTCTTTCATACTTTCTGCTGCAGATTTCATCAAAGAGCAATGAAATGGAGCGCTTACATTTAGAGGGATGCATTTTACTTTTTTTTCTTTCAATTTCTCAGTTACTATTCCTATGCTACTTTTATCTCCACTTACTATTACTTGGCCTTCCGCATTATCATTCGCTACTTCACATACACCTTTTTGATTTTTTATAAGTTCATTTATTTCATTTATTTTTAAACCTAAAATAGCAAGCATGCTACCCTGTCCTACTGGTACTGCATTTTGCATAGCTTTACCGCGTTCATGCAATAAATGTAATGCATCTAAAAATGTTAAAGAATTAGAACTTACTAAAGCACTATATTCACCAAGTGAATGGCCAGCAAAATATTTAAAATTTTTTAAGTTTAATCCAAATTCTTCTTTCATTACTTTAAATATAGAGTAACTAACTGTAAGTATCGCTGGCTGAGTATTTTTAGTCAAAGTCAGTTCTTCTGTTGGACCTTCAAGTATCAATTTGGAAATAGCGAAATTTAATTTTTCATCGGCTTCTTTAAATATTTTTTTTACGAGATCAAAATTTATATAGAATTCAGATCCCATTCCTACTACTTGGGAGCCTTGACCAGGGAATAATAATGCTTTCATTTTGTAGATTATAATACTTTAATTAATAAATATTAGTATTGATTAAACAATTTATTATAGTATAAACCAGAATTTATTAACATTTATTATTAACAACTTAATGAGATATTAATGGCCTTTTACGAAAGTACTCTTGTTGCAAAACAAAATTTAGGAGAAAAAGAACTTAAAATCCTTAGAGACAAGTACAACGAAGTTATAAATGATTCTTCAGGAAAAGTAATTAAAATAGAAAATTGGGGATTAATTAATTTAGCCAAAAAAATAAAGAGCTACAGAAAAGCATTTTTTATTCATTACAAATTTGAAGGAACTCAAAACACTTTAAAAGAAATGGATAAAAAACTGAAAGTTGATGGATCTGTAATTAGGCATCTGATAGTAAAATATAATAAATTAGATACTGATAATGAGTATTTTAATAAAGATAAAGTTAAATGAAAAGAAAAAGTAAAAAATTTCAAAAAAGAGGATCTAACTCATTAAACAAGCTTAGCCTTTTCCAAAAAAATGATAATAGATTTTCAAAAAAATGCCCTTTCTCAACAAAAAATGCGCCAACAATTGATTATAAAAATTTATCTTTATTAAAGAAATATATTACTGATAATGGTAAAATTTTATCATCAAAAATTACATCTGTTTCTTTTAACAAGCAAAAAAAGTTAACAAAAGAAATCAAAAAAGCAAAAATATTAGGTTTATTATAAAATGGAAGTCATATTATTAGAAAATATTCTCAATTTAGGAAAGATTGGAGAAAAAGTGAGAGTAAAAAATGGTTATGGAAGAAACTTTTTATTAAAAAAAGGAAAAGCCTTAAGATTTAATGAAAAAAACTTAGAGCTAGTAAACAAAAAAAAATCGGAATTAATTAAAAAAAATAGTGAAGCAAAGAATCAATTTGAAAAAATTTCTGAGATTATTCATAATAAAGTTCTTACTTTTAATCAAGAATGTAAAGAAAACGGTGAATTATATGGCTCAATTAAACCAAAGCAAATTACAAATTTAATTAAGACAAAAACAGGCGTAGATGTTGCTCCGTCACTAATAATCTTTAAAAATGAGCTAAATAAAATAGGATCATACACATTAATTGTAAATTTTCATCCTGAGGTAAAAGCCTCTATTACTATCAAAATTGACAAAATAAAATCAAACTAACTTTTCCACAGAGTTGAAAAATAAGTGTGTAAGTTTTAACTTTAATAAGAAAGTTAATCGCTTACTATAAGTTGATGAGTGAGATCAAAACTGTAAAGCAAAATAAATCTAACAAACAACCAGCAAACTTAGAAGCTGAACAAGCTTTGCTGGGTTCTATATTGGTAAATAATGATATTATTGATGAAGTGTCTAATTTTGTTAATGCAAATATTTTCTATGATCCAGCGCATATAAAGATTTACGAGGTTATAGAAAATTTAAATAATAAAGGCATGATTGCTAATCCAATTACTCTCAAAAATTTTTTTGAAAAAGATAACATGCTTGATGATGTTGGCGGCACAGAATATTTAGTTAAACTTACGCGATTCTCTGGGTCTGTAAAGCAAGCTGTAGATTATGGGAAAATAATTCATGAAATGTACTTAAGAAGAGAGCTTGTTCAAATTTCTGATAAACTCAGCGCTGAAACTTTAAACACAGCTTCTCATGAACAAAATGCTGAAAATATAATAGAGGAAACTGAGAGATCATTATTTAATTTAGCTGAAAGAGGAAGTTTTTCTCAATCATTTATTCCATTTACTAAAGCATTAGATCAGTCTATTGAAATGGCCACTGTTGCTATGCAAAACGATCAGGGGCTTGTTGGAGTGCCGACTGGTTTAAAAGATTTGGACCAAAAACTTGGTGGCTTACATAAGTCTGATTTGGTTATCTTAGCAGGTAGGCCGTCAATGGGTAAAACAGCTTTAGCAACAAACATAGCTTATAGCGCGGCGCAAAATATTTTAAAAAGGCAAGAAAAATCATCAATAGCTTTTTTTTCTTTAGAAATGTCATCTGAACAACTTTCAACTAGAATTTTATCTGAGCAGGCACGTATAAAATCAGATGACATTAGGAGAGGTAAAGTTACTGAGGAAGAAATTAATAGATATATCGAAACTTCGAGAAACATATATAACCTTCCGTTATATATTGATGAAACCCCTGCAATTACTATAGCAACATTAAGTAATAGAGCTAGAAGGATTAAGAGGTTATTTGGATTAAGTTTGATTGTTGTTGACTACATCCAGCTTATGAGATCAAACGCTAATAAAAGTGACAATAGAGTGCAGGAAATTTCAGAAATTACCCAAGGCTTAAAAGCCCTAGCGAAGGAACTAGCTGTTCCAGTGCTAGCTCTCTCGCAACTGTCAAGAGCTGTTGAGCAAAGGGATGATAAACAACCTCAATTAGCTGATTTAAGAGAATCAGGATCAATTGAACAAGATGCTGATGTTGTGATGTTTGTATACAGAGAAGAATACTATTTAGAAAGAAAACAACCAAAACTGGGATCTATTGAACATGCAGAATGGCAGTCAAAAATGAATGATGTAAATGGTTTGGCAGATATAATTTTAGGAAAACAAAGACACGGTCCTACTGGCACAATTAAAGTAGAATTTGAAGGAATCTATACAAAATTTAAAGATTTAACCAAAAATTAGCATTAGTTTTTCCTTTAGTTATAAATTAATTAAGATATATCTGAATTATTCTCATGCTAGCTGCTATTTATAAAAAAATTACTACCGATTTTTCAAAAATAACAATCTTTTTTTTAACGACTTGTGTTGTATTTGCACTTTATCAAGCTAAAAACTTTAATTTAGATGCTTCGTCAGATGCGCTTTTACTTGAAGGTGACCCTGATCTTAAATATTTAAGAGATGTAAACGAAACTTATGGTTCTAAAGATTTTTTAGTTTTAACATATACACCTGTATCAAGTTTTACCCAAAAAGAAACTATCCTAGATCTTCAGTTACTTAAATCCAAAATTGAAAAGTTAACTTGGGTAGATAGCGTAATTACCGTAATTGATGTTCCTCTCTTAAAAAGTACAGATGAAGGATTAATGGAAAGACTAAAAAATTACAAAACCTTGGCTTATCCTGAGATAGACATAAAAAGAGGTTTTGACGAAATTATAAATAGTCCAATTTATAAAGACTACGTCATCAGCGAAGACGGTAAAACATCTGGTATCGTTGTTTATTTAAAAAAAGATGAAAGATTAGCAGAATAC
>MDTB01082276.1_pt1 | contig 13603 bp, 12 predicted proteins | sample 811161 | NCBI WGS metagenome assembly MDTB01 (sample SAMN05326650, study PRJNA326480) | marine metagenome | isolation source: seawater | place: Mediterranean Sea | collected 2009
CACCCCGATGACCATGTTCAAGAATGCGGGCGTGCCCTCAGCCATGCCCCACGCCTCCGTTTCGTAGCGTGGAGATATGGACATGGCCTGGATGGACTTCCGCGTCACCAAGGCCTCTTCCAACGCCGCCAGCCCTTGGTCCAACCACACGTGGCGGTCACTCAAATTCGTGCCCAGCCCCAAGTACACCGTTCTCACATTCATTGACATTCGAAGGTAGCCCGAGGCGGGCATGAAGTGTTAAATTTGGGACATGTCATTTGGAAAAAACATCTTGAGTTCGGCCATCGGGTCGACGTTGGGCTTGCTCGTGGCAGGTACCGTGTTGATCTTCATTTTTGTGGGTGTGTTGGTGGGGGGCATCGTGGGAGCCTTTGCCGATGTGGACGCTTCGGTGGGTCCGGATTTGGACCTGGACGACGTCAACATCCTCAAGGTGACCATGGAAGCGCCCATTGTGGAGCGGGGCGGCGGAGACTCACCGTTTTCGTTCAGCCTCGGAGGCGGATTGGAGCCCAGCATGCAGTTGGGTTTGAACCAAATCCTGGATGCATTTGAGCGCGCCGCGGGCGACGACCAAATCCAAGGCGTGTTGCTCAACGTGGCTGACGTGGCCGTCATGCCCAGCATGATGGAAGACTTGCGGGCCGGGTTGGAGGTCCTTCAAGACAGCGGCAAGTTCATTGTGGCCTGGAGCGAGAGCATGAGCCAGCGTGCGCTGCACTTCAACTCCAAGGCAGACGAGGTGTACCTGCACCCCCAGGGAGGGATGACCCTCAACGGCCTCCGCAGTCAGAGCATGTTCTACCCCGGCATGTTTGAGAAGCTTGGCATCGACGTCACCGTGGTGCGTGGCCCTGGGAACAAATACAAGAGCGCGGTGGAGCCCTTCTTGCGAAAGGATTTCAGCGAAGCCAATAAGGAACAAACCCGTGCCTTGCTTGCGGGCTTTTGGCAGGACATGGCGTCGGACGTCGAAGGGGCGCGAGGCTTGGAAGCTGGCACGTTGAACGCACTTGCAAACGACCTGAGCATCCGCAGCCCGCAAGACGCCGTGGACACCAAGTTGGTGGACGGCTTGCTTTACGAGGACGAATTGACCGCACTCCTTGAAGAGAAGCTGGACGGCGAAGAACCCTCCTTCATCTCTCTCGGCGAGTACACGCTGGAGGAGCAGTTCCTGGGCGGTATGGACGCTTTGGCCAAGGTGCTGGCGGAAGTGGAATCAGAAGAAGAGGACGAGGACAGCGACAACCTGGGAGGCAACGTGGCCGTGATATACGCGGTAGGGGCCATTGAAAGCGGACAAGGCGACAACGCGACCATCGGGTCGGAAACCACAGCCGAGGCGTTGCGTGAAGCGCGTGAGGCCGACGACGTCAAGGCGGTGGTGTTGCGGGTGAATTCCCCAGGCGGCAGCGCCTTGGCCAGCGACGTAATCTGGCGTGAAACCATGTTGTTGAAAGAGGCTGGAAAACCCTTCGTGGTCAGCATGAGCGACCTCGCGGCATCGGGCGGGTATTACATCAGTTGTGCGGCCGACCGCATTTACGCCAACCCGACCACCATCACGGGGTCCATTGGGGTGTTTGGCATGATTCCGAATCTGGGTGGCATGTTGGAGAAGCACGCGGGCATCACGTTCGACGAGGTGGCCCTCCATGACCACGCAGGTCAACCCGACGGCATGTTCGCAACGGATGCGGTGACCCTGGCGGCCATCAACGAAAGCGTGACCGACGTCTACGACACCTTCACATCGAGGGTGGCCGAGGGGCGTGGAATGACCCAAGCAGAAGTGGAAGAAGTGGCCCGTGGCCGTGTCTGGACCGGGTCGGACGCACTTGCCAAGGGGCTGGTGGACGAACTCGGCGATTTGGCAGACGCCGTGTTGCATGCCGCTGCGTTGGCCGACATCGAGTCTGACGACATCGACCGCGTTGCCCTTCCTGAGGCAGGAGACCCTTTTGAGACCTTTATTCAGGACTTAACCGGTGCCGAATTGGGGCTTCAGGCGATGGGGCTTACCGGGGTGGATAAAGCCATGCTTCACGAGCTTTGGAAGGTGCGTCGCATGGTCGAGACGGGCGACCCCATCCAGGCCCGCTTGCCCTACTCGTTGCACATCCGCTGATGGCCACAGCTTCTGGGAAAGGGGAGCGAATTGCCGCCGAATTTTATGCAAGCGCGGCTTGCATGCCCATCCGCTTGGTGCTGGACAACGTCCGCAGTGGTCAAAACGTGGGTGCTTGTTTCCGCTCGGGCGACGCCTTCCGCATCGAAGGGCTCGACCTGTGCGGCATCACCTGCCATCCCCCGCACCGCGACATCTTGAAAAGTGCCTTGGGTTCAAGCGGCCATGTGCCTTGGCGGCCATGGGACAGCACCTTGGATGCGGTCAAGTCCCTCCAAGCAGCAGGGTGGAAGGTGGCCGCGGTGGAACAAGCCGACGGCAGCACGTGGCTCCACGAGTGGAAGCCCGCGTCCGACGACAAATGGGCCTTGGTGCTTGGCAACGAAGTGCGCGGCGTGTCGCAAGAGGTCTTGGACCTCTGTGATGCCGTCCTCGAAATGCCTCAATACGGCGTGAAGCAGAGCATCAACGTCAGCGTCTGTGCTGGAGTCATGCTTTGGCAAGCGGCCCTTCATTTGAGGCACGTCTGAACCCCGGTTCATGCCAACAAAAAGCCCGACCAACTGGCCGGGCTTTTCAATGTTGTCAACCTTTCGAATCTCAGTTGATGAGAGCCTCTTTGTGGTTGCGGAATTCGAGGTCGTTCAACGCACGGTTGCGCAACGAGGCGTCCTTGTTCAAGGCCTCGCGAATGTGCCTGCGCACACCTGCAGCGTCGTCGAGACGGGCGGCACACACAGCCTTCAGGTAGTCTGCGATGGCGCTGTCGGAATCGCTGTTCTGCAATGTGGTGCGGGCCCCGTTGGCGTCGCCGTTCAAGATCTTGGCCAAGGCCAAGTTCAAGGTGGCGCTGCCACCCATGCTTGAGATGGCACGGCCGTAGTCGCCTTGCGCGATGGCCAAGACGCCTTTGTTGTAGCTCAACTCCGCGCCGCCGCTGGCTTTGCCGTAGTACGCTGCAGCACCTTCGGCGTCCCCGTTCTGGCGGGCCATGGCGCCGAGGTTGGTGTTCACCACCCCGTTGCCGCTCGCCAACGCTTTGGCTGCGTTGAACGACTCTTCTGCTTGCTTCATGCGGCCGAGGTCAGTCAACACAACACCCACGTTGTTGTGTCCACGGTAGTCGTCGGCGTGCACACGTGCGGTGTTTTGGTAGACTTCCAATTTGTCATTCAAATCGTCGAACAACGTGGCGGCGAAGAGAAGCTCTTCCACGGTCAAGATGGCGGCGTTGTTCTTGGCAAGGTCTACCAACTCCTCGTCTGTGTAACCTTCCACGGTGTACGAGATGTCGACTTGGCTGCGACGGAGGTCCGGGAGAATGTTGTTCTCGATTTCCTTGTAGGTCTTCGCGATGTTCTTGATCTCTTCTTCGCGCTTGTTCTTGTCGCTGTACATTTCGAGGACGCGCAGGATCAAATCCTTGTCGGCGATGTCAGAGGCGCGCATGGCCTTCTTGAATCCTTCCCAGTCTTCACCCTTGGGCTCGGCGCGAACTGCGTCGTCGGCCATGTTCAATTTCTTGCGTCCCAATTCGCGGGTCACGGCCTTGTTGGCGGACTTGGCGCGGTCCATGGCGAGGTCCTCGTTCAAGGAGATCTCACCTTCAGGAGAAGCATAAGACGTGGTGGTCACGCCGATGACGTTCACACTGTCTGCCGACGCTGCGAGGGCGAACAGGTCCTTGGTCGCCTTCCAGTCTTCATCACGGTACTCACCGCTCTTGACGACGCTGCTCTGATACCCGTAGTTGAAGGTCAAATCCTGCACATAACGGATGACGCGCTGGAAGTTGTCGGGTGCGATCACGAACGCCTCGTCGGGTTGGATCAAGTCTTGGGTGGCCATGACACCCTTGGCCATGGTGATGGCGCCAAACTCGCCGGTCTTGTCGCCTTGGGCCCCAGACATGCGCAACTCCAAACGGGCGTTGTCCTTCATCTCACCGACGTAGGTGACGGTGGACGTGTAGTTGAACGACTTGCCGTTCTCCCAACTGACCACAGTGCCGTTGCCGGCCGCGTCTTCGCCTTGGAAGTTGACGGATTCGAACGCCACTTCACCGCCTTCCCACACAAGGTAGGGGGTGGCTTCCACAGTGACCTTCTTGGCGAAGTACTTCGGAGGGAAGGTTCCTGTGATGTCGATGGTGACGTCGTTGCCTTGGAGTACGACGGGAGAAGGAGTCACCGCGAGGTTGATCTCCTCCACCGTTTTGATCATTTTGGGCAAGCTGCATCCCGCGAGAAGCACGGTTGCCAAAAGGGTAGAAAGAATGCGCATGTGTGTTGTGAATTCAGTGCAAAAGTAACCAACTCAAGGACAGAAATCAGCCAGCCACGACCCCCATGTTGGAGAACTTGCGGAGGCGGCTGTTGACCCGTTTGTCGGCGTTGAGTTTTTGAAGTTTGTCGAGTTCCTTGATGAGGAGATTTTTGACAGTGGCGAAGGTCTCTTCTCGGTTGGCGTGGGCGCCTCCCAGGGGCTCGGGCACGATGTCGTCCACCAAGCCCAATCCTTTCATGTCTTCGCCTGTGAGTTTGAGCGCCTCTGCCGCTTGCTTTTTGAAATCCCACGAGCGCCACAAGATGCTGGAGCAGGACTCGGGGCTGATGACGCTGTACCAGGTGTTTTCCATCATGAACACCTTGTCGCCAATGCCGATACCCAACGCACCTCCTGATGCCCCTTCGCCGATCACCATGCACACGATAGGTACCTGAAGTTGACACATTTCCATAAGGTTGCGTGCAATGGCTTCGCCCTGTCCTCGTTCCTCGGCTTCTAGGCCGGGGTACGCACCAGGGGTGTCTATCAAGGTCACCACGGGGATGTTGAACTTCTCGGCGAGCTTCATCAAGCGGAGGGCTTTTCGGTAGCCCTCCGGGTTGGCCATGCCGAAGTTCCGGTACTGGCGCATCTTGGTGTTGACGCCTTTTTGCTGCCCAATGAACATGACTGGACGGCCGTCGAGTTCGCCCAAACCCCCGACCATGGCTTTGTCGTCTTTTACCGTGCGGTCCCCGTGCAATTCCAAGAAATTGCCTTCCGTCAAGGCTTGGATGTAGTCCAGGGTGTAGGGACGATCGGGATGACGGCTGACTTGAACACGCTGCCAAGGCGTGAGTTTGCTGTAAATCTCCTGAATGACTTCCTGGATCTTCACCTCCAACTCCTCGACGGTGGTGCCCATGTCGAGATCGTTCTTGTCTTGGATCTCTTTCGCCTGGTCAAGCTGCTCGCGCAACGTCTTGATGGGCTCTTCAAAATCAAGGTAATTCATCGAATCAAAGATGCGACGTCAAATGCACCTGATGCCCGCAAGCTCTAGCAAAAAACCCTAAGTATTCAAGGGGCTTTTCCACAATCACGCAAGCAAATGATCGAGCATGGCGCGCACCGCTTTGCCGCGGTGGCTGATGGCGTTCTTCTGGGTGGCATCCATTTCGGCGAACGTCACCTCGTGGCCTTCAGGGGTGAACAAGGGGTCGTACCCAAAGCCCTTGGCCCCGGATTGTTGGCGCTCAATGCGACCCCGACAGACCCCCTCAATAAGATGCTCTTGACCTTGTTGGACGAGACAAATGGAGGTTCGGAACTGCGCCTGACGCGACGTGTTGCCCCCTTGTTCAGCGTGTTCGAGCTCGCGGAGCAACTTGGCCATGTTGGCTTCTGCGTCCCCATGGGTTCCGGCGTAGCGCGCGCTGAACACCCCCGGCGCACCGTGCAACGCTTCCACTTCAAGCCCTGTGTCGTCGGCAAAACAATCCAGCCCGTAGTTCTTGACGACGTGGTTCGCCTTGATCCGGGCGTTGCCTTCCAGGGTGTCCGCGTCTTCGACAATCTCTTCGTGACAGTCGATGTCCGTGAGGCTCTTGACCTCGTAGCGGTCGGCCAGCATTTCTTGGATTTCTCGAACCTTGTGGGGGTTGTGTGTGGCGAAGACCAACACGGGACGGGTGTGTGCAGACATGGGCGTAAAATTGGGCCAAACCCCGTCAGGACAATGCCCGACGCAGCACTTTCCCGCGGACGGATCGGGGCACATCGCCCAATTCGACAGAACGCGGCGTCTTCGCCGTCCCCACAAGGGCTTTGAGTTGGGTGCGCCACGTTTGGAATACGCGGTCGAGGTCCCCGGCCGGCTCAACGCCTTGCACGCGCAAGACGACTTCAAACCCAAGGGTGTCGTCGGGCCGACCGTACACCACGAAGTCTTGAACCCAGTCAGGACATAGCTTGTGGAAGGCTCGCTCCACTTCCATGGGATGCACCAGCACACCTCCAGAGTTGATCACGTCGTCGCGACGTCCGAGCCAAAGAAACGACCCGCCGTCGCTCACGTCCACGAGGTCCGAGGTGGACAACCCGTGCACCTCTCGACCAGGGGCGTCGATGCGCGCGCAACCATGGGTGTCGGCTGTGATGTGTGTGCCCGGCAGGGGGGCAAAGGGCGCCGCCAAAGCTTGCACATTGTCTAGGTGCCTCAGGGCGACATGGGTGAGGGTCTCACTCATGCCAAACCCCTCCCAGACAGTCGACACTCGCGGGGACGCCAACAAGGCCCGAAGCAGGGCAGGGGAAACCGGCCCGCCACCGAGCAGCAAGGTGGTGGCGGATCCTGAGCCGTGTTCCAGCCACCCCAGCGTTTGGTGAGGCGTCATGGCCACAAAGTCACAAGATCCAGACCAAGAAGGGGTGGCGCTGGGTTCAACCAGCGTCAGGCGCCAGTGTCCGACCAAGGCGCGAACGAGCATGGCTTGGCCAGCCACAAACGTCGTCGGCAGCGCCAACACCGCATGGCAGCCTTCGTCGAGGCCCAAGGCATCGGCAGTCTGGGCCACGCTGTAAGCCGTGGCGCTGCGGGAGTGCCGGATGTGTTTGGGGGTTCCTGTCGTTCCAGAGGTGGTCACGGCGAGGCCGGGTTCCTCCCCGGCGCACCAGCGCTGCCAAACTTCAGCCACGTCTCCAAGCCACGCCGACCGTCTGCCTTGGGTGCGGCCAAATTCCTTGGCCCCCATACTGGTGGCAGGCCAACACTGTCGGTTCCACTCGATGCGGCCCGAGGTCATGGGGCGTCGTGGTGGCCACCGCAGGCGCACCCAGGTTCATGCGACACAGCACCTTGAAGGGCTTGGTGCCAGCGGGTTTCTTCTCTCGCCGACTGGGACACGGTGTGCAGCTGGCCTTGCCGCACCTCAAGTTTGCCAGGAATGTTGTTGGTGAACAGCCCTCCGGTGCCCAAGCCCTGGGGCGGCGGCGACTCGACGTCGGACACCGCCGGCTGCACGGCCACCCATTGCGCGATGGCCGAAAGGCCCACGTTGGATTCAAGTGCGGACGTCACCCACCAGCCCATGTCTCGTTGCTCGGCCAGTTTGGACCACACCGTGGCCCCATCCAACCCACCCACAAGGGAGGGCTTCAGGACGAGGTGTTGCGGACGAACGTGGTCAAGCAGCTTCATTCGGTCGGCCAAGGAGGTGATCCCAATCAAACTTTCATCCAACGCGATGGGCACGACCTGTTGCTCGGCCAGCCTTGCCAGCTCATCAAGGTCCGAGGGCATGAGCGGTTGCTCAATGCTGTGCACTGCGAGCTTGGCCAAGGCGTCGAGCCGGCGTGCCGTGTCGTCCGAGGACAGTTTGCTGAATGCACCGTTGGCATCCACCCTAAGCGTAAACTCCGCTGCGGAGCAGCGCTCGCGGAATTCCTGCAACACCGCGTGTTCCTCGTTCCAATCCAAGGCGCCCACCTTGCATTTCAGCGTGGTGAATCCGCGTTGTACGAGGCTGTCGAACTGGGTGCGCATCGATTCTGCGTTCCCCATCCACACCAGGCCATTGATGTCGATGCCCCGCGATCCGCTTGAAAAAGGCGAGGTGGCGATGTTCCCAGACCCTCCTTGAACCAAATCCCATGTTGCGGTTTCCACGGCAAACCGCACCGCCGGGCATGAAGCGGGCACGGCCATGGCGTCCAACACGCCTTTGGCGGCGATGTCGTGCAGCATGGTGCGCGCCACCGCCTCTGTTTCAGGGGACAACCCCAGAATCAAACTGCATTCTCCGACGCCCACACGGCCTTGGTCGTCCTCGGCCACCAGAAACCAGGTGGGTTTGTTGCTGAGGGTGTCCCGCGAGGTCTGAGCGGGCACTTTGAACATCAAGGGATGCTCCAGCACAGCCATCTTGAGCCCTCGAAGGACTGGGGCAGGGGGCCATGGGTCGAGCACGCTCATGCGCCCAGGGTTTGGTCCATGAACATGAACAACGCCACGAGGAAAGTGGACAGGGCGATGCGCTTCAATTCGGGGTCCAAGGTGGACGGGTCTGTGCAGCGCCAAACGTCCACGGCATGTCGCGCGTGAAGCAACGCCAAAAGGGCGTACCACATGGTGCCTTTCCAGAGGCCGTCGGCTTGGGTGGTTGTGAAGAACAGGGCCAACGCCGACCACCCGACGCCAAGGACGGCCAAGTGGTAAAGTTTGGCCCGCTCAAACCCCAACCGAACCACAAGCGTACGTTTGCCCATCAGTGCATCGGAAGTGTGGTCACGGAGGTTGTTGAGGTTGAGCACAGCCACGCTCATGCATCCTGAGAAAAGCGCCACCCAGAGCCAGGTCATGTCCACGCCGTGGGTCAGCAAAAGCCCGACGCCAAGCACGCCAACAGGGCCAAAAAACAACATCACATAAACGTCACCAAGTCCTTTGTAACCATAGGATTTGAGTCCCATCGTATAACGCATTGCTGCAACAATAGAAAACACCCCCAGGGCCGCCAATGAAAACGCCTTCATGGCAGTGGAGGGTACACCCCAAAACGCCGCAACAAGGGTCGAAACGCCGCAGAGAAAGGCCAGCGTGGCCGTCCATTTGACGGCTCGTTTCATGGCAGTTTCGGTCAGCGCACCGGAGGCCAGCGCCCGGTCGGTTCGGTCTGCCGCGGTGTCGGTGCCTTTTTGAAAATCGCCCAGATCGTTGGCGAAGTTGGCCAGGATTTGAAGGAGGACGACCGTGAATGCAGCGCCCAACATCACGGCCACAAATCGGGCATCTTGTGACGCGTTGAGGCCCGAGCCTTTGGCGAGGGCGCCTCCGAGAAGGATGCATGTGACGGCCAGCGGCAAGGTGCGAGGACGGGCCGCTTTGACCCATGAACTGAGAGCGCTCATGTCAGAGGGTGGAGGTGTTCGGTTGAAAAGCTCGGAGGTAGTCCAACGCGACCTCTCCGCTGAATTCGTTGGGCGTGACAACCTCCAGCACGGCCAGACCAGGTTCATCTGCCAATCGCTGCAAACCTTGGCGGAGTTCGCCGGCATGGTGCGCGATGCAGTGACTTGCGCCCATGGCATCCGCGAGCTGGGCCACCGTGCGCGTGGGTGGGGTTTCGAAATGACGCTCAAACATGTCCGCATGCACTTTTCCTGGCAACCAACGGAAAATACCGCCGCCGCCGTTGTTGAAAACGACAATCTTGAACCCCTCTCGGTTCAGCGAGGGAGAGCACAACATGGCGTTGGCGTCGTAATGGAACGCCACGTCTCCCGTGATCAACCATGTGGTGTGCGCCTTTTGCTCACGGGTTTTGGCCGCGTGCCATCCCAACGCAGTGGAGGTGCAGCCGTCGATGCCGGCCACGCCACGGTTGGCGTGGATGAGACACCCAGGTCCAACGACTTCAGCCAAATTGAACCATTGCGCGTACCTGGCTGACGTGCTGTTGGCCAGGTGAACGCCTTGCGGTTGACGTTGGCGGGTCCACGACGACAAGGTTTCCGTCATCACATCCCAAGCCAGCCAATCGCTCCAGCTTGGTTGGTGTGCGTTGTGAAGGCCCTCCATGGTGTTCTTTGCGGCGTGCCAAGCGGAGGCCATGTCAGATGGGCAGGTCGAAAGGAGTGCCTCAGAGCCGCACGAACCGTGCAGCATGCCCCAAACGTCCCAGCCTTCGCCGTCGACATGCACGTGCGGCAACCCATCCAGGGCGTTTCGAATGGCCTTGGACATGGGGGGGAGGCCCACGGTGAGGACCACCTTGGGCCAGAGCGATTCGGGGAGCGCTCCGGCCACAAGAAGACGTTCTCCGCCATGCACGGTTAAGGGACCGTGCACCCCGCTGCCGCACTCGGCCAGGCACGGAAGGTTGGTTTGGAGATTCGGTTCGCCACGGTGGGCCAACCCTGGGTTGGGGCCAGCGACGACAAGGACGCGGCCGCTGTCCAAGGCATCTTGCGTGGCTTCGGGCAACGTTTGCCCGTTTTGGGATGTGGATTTGTCCGAGGAGTTGTCCACCCGCGGGGTGGCAGGCACTGGCCCCAAGTCGTACAGCGGTTCGGGAAATGGCAAATTCAAGTGCACACCTCCAGGTGTTCCGCCAGGGCCACCATGCATGGCTTGGTGCATGGCGGTGCGTGCTTTTGCCCACAACGCTTCTTCAGAGGTTGCATCGGCATCCAGCACGTCGGAATGGACGGTGTGCAAGCTGTGAACTTGACTTTGGAGGATGCTCTGCCCGTGCCCGCGTCCGACCACATCCGTGGGGCGGTCGGCGGTCAAACTCAGGAGCGGAATGCGGGCGTGGGTGGCTTCGGCCAAGGCTGGGCCGTGGTTCAACGCGGCAGTTCCCGATGTGCACACGGCGGGCACGGGGGTGAAGGTGGCCAGGGCCAAGCCCAGCGCGTGGTGGCCGCCCGCCCGTTCGTCCACACTCACGTGCACTTCCAAGTCAGGGTGGTGGTGCATGGCCATCACCAAAGGGGCGTTGCGCGACCCTGGGCTGATCACGACGTGGCGCACACCGCTTTCGACGAGCACTTCCGTGACGATGGCCGCGGCGGGATGCGAACTGGTTTGTCGTGGGACGTCGGCCATGTCTCGAAGGTAGGGGCGGTCAAGGGAGGAATGCAGGGGCGAAGGAATGAAGTTTGGCCTCCGTTTCTTGCCATTCTTCCTCCGCTGAAGAACCTTCTACGATGCCTCCGCCGGCGAACAGATTCACGCCCTCCTGGCCCCAGGTGGCGCACCTCAGATTCACGTAATAAGCGCATCCGAGCGGAGAAGACCATCCCAAGAAACCAGCGTAGTACATGCGGTCGTGGGATTCCTGGTCGCGAATGAATTCGGTCGCCTCTGCGACAGGGAGTCCGCATACGGCCGGCGTGGGATGCAGGGCTTGGGCCAGCCCGTGCAGGTCGCCACGGCAGGTGGCCGAGATGCGTGTTTCGAGGTGGGCCAATTCTCCGTAGGTCTTGTCTTTCGGACCGTCCAGCGCGATGTGTGTGGCGCCTTTTTGGGTCAACACGTCGAGGATGTGGTTGGTGACAAGCCGTTGTTCCACCCGTTCCTTGTTGCTCCAAGCCACGGATGGATTTCGTCGGGTTCCCGCCAAGGACACGGTGTCGACGTCGTGTTGCTGGGCACGCAACAAGAGTTCGGGTGTGGCCCCACACCAAGTGCCCTCCTCGGGGTGGTGCATCAGGTAGACCAGCGCGTTGGGGTGCATCTGACAGAGTTTGGCGAAGGCTTCCTCGGGCGTCACAGCGGAGGAATGTTGTTGGCCTCGGGACACAACGACTTTGTCCAAAGAACCGTCTGAGATGGCGTTGAGAGCCCGGGCCACGTTGTCTCCATGCTCCTCCTGTGACGTGGAAGGGGGCAAAGGCTTTTTGGCCAAAGTCAGGGTTCCAGGGGTGGGCGAGTCACACGCGACCACGTGACCTGTCCACGAGAGTGCCGGCGAGGCGCCCTCCAGGTCAAACGGCACGAAGTGAAACGTGGTGGTCCCATCTGAAGCAGGAACCATGGTGTGGATGTCGAGGCTTCCGGGCGGACGCCACCACAATTGCGGGATGGTGTCAGCCACGGTTAGGGACAATCATGACGGTCAAACGGGACGTGCATACCAAGTCGCCGTCGTCGTTTCGGATGTCGATGTTCCAGACATGGATGCGGCCGCCCTTGTGGGCCAGCGTGGCGGTGCCATGCACCCAGCCGTTGCGCACACCTTTGACGTGGTTGGCGTTCACTTCGACGCCCACGGCGCCCTTCCCTTGGTTCGCCACTAGAAAGTGGGAGCCTACGCTTCCGAGGGTTTCGGCCAGCACGACACTGGCGCCGCCGTGCAACAAACCGTAGGGTTGGTGTGTTCGTAAATCGACGGGCAGTTTTCCTTTCACCACGCCTTCCTGCAGGTCGGTCAACTCCATGCCAAGGGTCTCAGCGATGGTGTTTTTTCCGATTTCCGACAGCCGCTTCATCTTTGCATCGTCCATCATGACAAAATTACAATCAAACCCCAGCCCTGTTCGCATTCTGCTTGCAGAAGACACTGCGTCTTTGCGGCAAATGCTGGCGCTGAATTTGAAAAGCGAAGGCCACAAGGTGGTGGAAGTCAACAACGGGGCTGACGCCTTGGAAGCCCTCCGAGGGCAGCGATTTGGGGTGGCCATTTTGGACGTGATGATGCCGGGGATGGACGGGTTTGCCGTTTGCCGAACCGCCAGGTTGGAAGGAATTGATACGCCAATTCTGTTCTTGACAGCCAGAAACGAAGGGGTGGACCGTGTGGAGGGCCTTCGATTGGGGGCCAACGACTACCTGGGCAAGCCGTTTTTGATGGAAGAGTTGCTGCTTCGTTTGGATCGGTTGATGGATCAAATCCCTTCCGAGTCTTGGACCCAAATTGAGCGGGCGACCATCGGCGAGGGCAGCGCGGACTTTTTGGCTTTCGAGGCAACGTCCTACGACGGCACCGTACGCACGCTCTCCAAGCGTGAGGGCATGTTGCTGAAGTTGTTGATCGGCAAGGAAGGTGAGGTGGTAAGCCGGGAGGACATTTTGCAGATGGTCTGGGGCTACGACGTGCTTCCATCGACGCGCACCATCGACAACTTCATATTGGCGTTCCGCAAGACCTACGAGCGCGACCCCAAATCCCCCAAGCACTTCCATTCAGTCCGCGGTGTGGGCTACAAATTCACCCACTGACCCCGGCTTCTGTCAGGGTGCGAGAAAAAGTTGACTTGCGGAGGCAACCCTTGAAAAAGGCCTTCGTCTTTCCAATGACATGGCCAGCGGTCATGTTGGTTTCAATTTTCTTGCAGGTTAAGAAGGGGGCCCCCAGGGTTCCCTTCTTTCATGTTCAGCCGGACCGTCAGGACATGTCCACGTGGACGACCTGCTTGGTCTCGAAGAATGGGTCCTTGAACCACGTGCCCAGGTGATGCAGGGTGTGCGGTGCGTTCACCTCGGCCAACTCTTCCGTCAAGTCTCCTCCTTTCAAGTACAAGACGCCGTTGGCCAGATCGTGGTTGGGTGACGGGGTGATTTTGCCTTCAATCCACGCCAGGAAGCCTGCCATCCGCGTCACCGCCCGACTGACCACAAAATCGAATTGACCAGGCACATGCTCGGCGCGGGCGTGAACGGCGTTCACATTCTTCAGGCCTGCGGCCTTCGCGGCGGCC
>MDTB01095178.1_pt1 | contig 13603 bp, 9 predicted proteins | sample 811161 | NCBI WGS metagenome assembly MDTB01 (sample SAMN05326650, study PRJNA326480) | marine metagenome | isolation source: seawater | place: Mediterranean Sea | collected 2009
AGCTTTAATTCACAGCATTTTGATCCTCGAAAGAAGAAGCTCTTTGTTAAATTGGACAATTCTTTTGTGTATTATGGGATTTTCTTTTTCAATGATAGGAACCTTTATAGTTCGTTCTGGATTAATTACATCTGTCCACGCTTTTGCTAATGATCCCTCAAGAGGATTATTTATTTTGTTGATAATTTTTGTAGCGATTGCTACGAGTTTATTAATATATATGACAAAAAGACCCAATTATGTTTCCCTGATGAAGCTGAACTTTGCTTCCAAGGAACTTTGGATATTAGTTCAAAATTTAACATTACTAGTTATAGTTGCAATTGTCTTTCTGGGCACTATTTGGCCTTTCATTATTGAAGCTTTACTCAATGAACAAGTGTCAGTTGGTGAACCTTTTTATGAAATTTCGCTCATACCATTTGTTATCATTTTTGCGTTCATTTTGCCAATCGCTAGCAAAGCCGGATGGCGAAGTAAAAGCTTTTTAGATATCAGTAAGCTATTTATTCTTATTCTTATTTGTTCTGGAGTGTCTGCAAGTGGATTTTTATTTGGAACTCTTAGCCCTTTGACTTTTATTGGATTTTTTTTGGCCTCATGGGTTTGCATAAACTGCATTATAGAACTTATGCCTCTTTTTCAATCTTACTTTCCAATATCTACAATTATGAAGCCGAAGCGAGCTCTTTCAGTAAATTTTAGATTGATTGGGAGAACCTGCTCGCACTTTGGTTTTGGATTGCTTATTTTTGGAGTCACTGCGGTTTCAAGTTGGGAAAAAGAAGATATTCGAAACGTCGTGATTGGAGAAAGTTTTTACATCACATCATACGAAATCATATTTAAGAATATTGATTATTCGCTAGAAAAAAACTTTAAAAAGGTTTCAGGTGAATTCGAGGTGATGCATAACGATAAACTTGTTGGAACACTTTTCCCAGAAAAAAGGCTTTATCCCTCACGCAACGAAGTCACAACAGAAGCTTCCATCAAACCAACATTTTTTAATGATTTCTACATTGTTCTTGGAAATAAGTTAGACGGAAACGCTTGGGTCGTAAGAACGTATATTAAACCTTTTATCTCTTTTATTTGGTTTGGGGTAATATTGATAGCATTGGGCGGGTTTGTAAGTCTTCTATCTTTCATTCCCCATAGAAGTAGATCTAGGGTATAAAAAACAATTTGAAGTATCTTCTCTATATTTTATTTGCTTTTTTTATCGCATCAAGAGCTATAGCTGTTGAGCCTTCAGAAATTTTGGGTAATTCCGAATTAGAGGATAGAGCTAGAAAATTAAGTTCAAACATTCGCTGTCTTGTATGTCAGAATGAAAACATTGATAGCTCAGACTCCGAGTTTGCTAAAGATATTCGGTTATTCATACGGGATCAATTAGTTGAAGGCCGCTCCGATAGAGAAATAGAGAAATTTTTAGTTTCAAAATACGGAACATACATTTTATTCAAACCCCAATTCGCTGGATATAATATTTTTTTATATCTCTTTGGCCCATTTGTTTTTATATTTGGTCTTATTATGATTTTTTTTCTTAATTTAAAGTCGAAGAGGGGTAATTGACTGAATGCTTAACAAACAAAGTAAAGTTTTTAAGGGTGATGTCCATTGTGATAAGGTAGGTCTTATTTTTGAGGCATATAACATTAAGGACATCGACTCAAGCTCTTGTAGAATTATATTTTTCGAGTGGCTCATGTCCCTTGACCAAAGCTTAGACCAAGGTGAAGCGATTCAGGAATTACTGAAATATTATTCACCAAAATTTCCTGAACATCCTATGACAAAGCTACTAATAGCTGGAATAGGAAAAAATTCTGAAATTGTGCAAAGAAGAAAAAGAGCTAAAACTGTAAGAAGAGCTAATTAATAAAAACTGGGCTTGATGAAGTGCTTAACTTATTGCTATAAACATAGCCTTCATCTGAGAATTCACAAACTTTTTTATAGTCTTTTATTTTATTCTTAATGACGTAACTTGCCATCATCCCTCTAGCCCTTTTTGATAATATACCGATGGTTTTTAGTTCTCCCTTTTTCTCCGTCTTAAATATTGGGGTAACCAGCTTGCACCCTAATTTATTGAAATTGAGTACCTTCGAGTACTCCTCGGAGGCTAGGTTAAGTATCCCGCTCTCATTAGAGTCAACCCTTTTTTTCATGAATTCAAAAAGGGGATCCGTCCAAAAATCATATAGTGATTTATAACCATTAAAGTCAATTCTTGTTCCCATTTCAAATCGATAGGGTTGAATCCCATCAAGAGGCCTTAATATTCCATACAGCCCCGAAATAATCAGCAAATTATTCTGAGCAAAAATTATATCGTCTTTTGTAAAGTTTTCAGCTTTTAATCCAACATAAGTGTCACCTTTAAAGCTGTAAATTGCTTGCGTGGTCGCGTTTAAACTTGGCTTATCCTGAAATTTCTGAAATCGATCAAAGTTAAGCTGTGCTAATGAAGAACTTATTTTCATTTTATCAATTAAATCTTTTTCGCTTAAAGATTTTGCATAATTAACTAGTTCGGTAAGCTTTCCATAAAATGCACCTTCCGTAGTTTCGAAGCCAAGGCTGTTATTAGTAGGGGAAAGTTTTTTTGCCGGTGAAATAATTATTGTCATATTGAACTTAAACTCATTTTGTTATCCATCCTCCTCCCAACACGCGTGTTTTTTCTTTGCAATAAAAAACGCATGCTTGGCCGGGAGATATTCCCTCTTCTTCATTAAAAAGGGTTACTAATGCTTTTTTATTAGGCAAAGGAGCAACGTCAGCCATTACAGGCATTCTTTGGTATCGAGTCTTAACAAGAACTTTTTTTGTTGAGCCAATAAGCTTTTCAAAGGCCACATCATCTAGCCAATTGACATCATTTATATGAAATTTAGCCTGTCTCAGGGCCTCTCTTGGGCCAACAGTTATGGAGTTCGTATTGGCATTTATTTTTAGTACAAACATTGGTTTTGAGGCTTGAACACCTAATCCTTTTCTTTGTCCAACGGTATATTTGATTATTCCCTCGTGGGTGCCGATAACATCTCCTTCCAAATTAACAATATCTCCTGGGACAGAGGCGTTTGGTCTCAATTTTTTTATTGCTTCCGAGTATGAGCCGTCTGGAACAAAACATATGTCCTGGCTTTCATTTTTGTCGGCAATCTTTAAGTTATATTTTCTAGCGAGGTCGCGTGTTTTAGATTTGGTTTTGACTGAGCCTAATGGGAATCTTAGAAATTTTAATTCTTCAGGGGTAACTGTGAACAAAAAATAGCTTTGATCCTTCTCTGGATTGCTTGCTATATGAAGTTGAACCGAGCTTCCAACTTCAACTCGTTTAACATAATGCCCTGTAGCAAGACAGTCTGCGTTCAATTCTTTTGCCTTTATAATTAAATCTTTAAACTTTATCCGTTCGTTACACCTAATACAGGGAATGGGTGTAGTTCCACCTGAATAACTACTTATGAAATCCTCTATTACCTTCTGCCGAAATTCTTTTTCAAAGTTAATAACATAATGTGGAATGCCTATTTCTGCTGCAGCCTTTTTAGCGTCCATTATATCTGTTCCGGCGCAGCATGTTTTACTGTTTTTATTAATTTTTTTATAGTCAAAAAGCTTCATGGTAAGGCCAATTACATTATAGCCTTGGTTCTTTAACAGAGCAGCGGCAACTGAGCTATCTACCCCACCAGACATTGCCACAACTACTTTAGTATCTTCGGGTCGTTTCTTTATTCCTAAATCATACATCATTTATTCTGTAACGTAGATGAGATTTTTGATCAATCAAATAATATTTCTTTACATGGTTAAATCTACGTGAAACTACGTTTGAAGTGTATTAAAAACATCGGTAATCTTATGGTACGGTTTCTATTTGAGGAATATATGTTTACAAAATATGAGGCAACAGCCAGGCTTAGAGAGCTATCAGAAATAATAACGAAATCAAGAGAGGCATATTTCAACCTCAACCAATCAGATATTTCAGATCAGGAATACGATCAGAACATTTCTGAAGTCACAAAAATCTTAGAAAAATACCCAGAATTAGAGAATGAATATAAAATTTTAAATCAAGTAGGTGTTTCACCAAACTCTAAGTTCAATAAAGTGAGGCACCTCACGCCAATGTACTCTCTTTCCAACGGTTTCAATGATGAAGATATTTTAAATTTCCTGAAGCAAATAAGATCATTTTTGGATCTACCTCAAAGCAAGAATATTGACTTAGTATTTGAACCAAAGATTGACGGGTTGTCTTTATCATTGATCTATAAAAAAGGTACTTTATTTCAAGCATTGACTAGAGGCGATGGTCAAATTGGTGAAGATGTGACAGAAAATGCTCGGCTAATACCAGATGTGCCACTATCCATACCTATAGAATTTGAGACACTTGAAGTAAGGGGAGAAGTTTACTTTCCAAACTCAACATTCAAAGAATTAAATCGAGAACTTGTAAAGTCGGGTATTAAGGCCTTTTCTAACCCCAGAAATGCGGCATCGGGTACGCTAAGGCAATTTAAATCTAACAAAGAAAGAAATAAAAACTTATGCTTTTTTGCATATTCCGTTGGGAATGACCCATATAAATTAGCAGATACACAAGAAATGTTGCTGAAAATTTTTAATGATTTGGGGTTTAAAACAAACGATATTTCTAAAGTTTTCAACAATGTAGAACAGCTTTTAAAATATTACGAAGTGGTTTTTTCTATGAGGCCCACTCTCGATTATGACATTGATGGAATTGTGTATAAGGTAAATGACTTCCGTTTGCAAGAAAGGCTCGGTTTTAGATCTTCGTCACCACGATGGGCAATTGCACATAAATTTCCAGCTGAGATGTCCATTAGTGTTATTGAAGATATTGAAATTCAAATAGGTAGAACAGGAACCTTGTCACCGGTAGCGAAATTGAAGCCGGTTAATATTGGAGGTGTAATCGTCACTAGCGCTACACTACACAATAAAGATTTTATCAGAGGTTTTGATAATAAAGGTAATAAAATAAGAGCTGGCGTTGATATTAGAATAGGTGATTGGGTTACAGTTTATAGAGCAGGGGATGTGATTCCAAAGATTAAGGATGTAGATGTTTCAAAAAGAAATGGAAACTCCGAACCATTTACTTTCCCGCATTTTTGCCCTTCTTGTAATTCCAGAGTTCAAGTTGATAAAGGGGACTCAGCAATTAGGTGCCATAATTTTCAAGGTTGCCCAGCTCAAATAATTGCAGGTTTAAAACATTTTGTTTCAAAAAAGGCTTTTAATATTGATGGTTTGGGCGGAAGGATTATTGAAGAGTTTTATCAAAAAGGCCTAATTCAACAACCTTCTGATTTTTTTCGATTAGAAACAAAGTCAAATCAGGGATTAAATTTAATTGAGTTTCTGGGTAAGGGTTGGGGTGAAAAGTCACTTAAGAAATTATTTAACTCAATAGATGCCTCTAGATCGATACAGTTTGATAGATTTCTTTTCTCTTTAGGTATCCGTCATATTGGAGAAAATGCATCCCAAATAATTGCGGGTTATTTTGGATCTTGGGAAAGACTTTATAGCGCTATTAAGATAGGCATTTCAAAGGATAATGGACAATTACTTTCTGAAATTGAAGGCATTGGGCAGTTAATGGTTATTTCTATAATGGAATTCTTTTCAGACCATAAAGAGATAGCAAAAGTAGAAGATCTGCTAAAATATATCAGGATCGAAAACTTTATAAAACACAATAAAATTGAGACAGCCATAACTAATAAAAAGTTAGTACTAACGGGCACGTTCACAGGGCTTTCAAGAGCAGAGCTGAAGTCTATCTGTGAGAAAAATGGGGCTAAGGTTCTAACAGCTCTTTCAACGAATGTAGATTTGCTTGTGGTTGGTCAGTCTCCAGGTTCAAAGGTCAAGAAGGCTAGTGAATTGGGTGTAAAGCAAATTTTTGAGGAAGAGTTTAAAGTTTTAATTGATATTAAAATATGAAGATCCTCATAAAAAGCGTAGGTCAGGACTGTTTGTTAGAAAGTGTCTCATCTCTCAGGGGTGTAGGGCCTAAGTCCTCTAAACGACTTTCGGGTGCATCAATAAAATTAGTACTTGATCTTCTTCTTACTTTGCCTCGCAAATATAAACGCAGAGACCGTTGGATAAAAGTGGATAAAAGTTTGCTTCCTAGATTAGTCACACTGGAAGTTTCAATAAAAAAACACATTTATCCGAAAAATCGACGATTACCAATGAAGATAGAAGCTGAAATAGGCGATTGGCCTCTAAATATTATACTGTTTTCATTTAATAAGGCTTTGTTAGGCAGTTATTATCCGGTTGGTGAAAGTATGTTAATTTCTGGAGAATTGACATCTGATGGTCGTAGCTTGACCATGATACACCCTGATTACTCTGTTAAACTCGATCAATGTTATAAAATCCCTAAAATTGAACCTATCTATCCCTCTATTCCTGGTTTAGGTAATAGAGTTTTAAAGAAAATAATAGGGAACCAAATAAACAACTTAAATCCAATTGAGGAGTGGTATCCCAAAAAATTTATTAAAGGAAAAAATTGGCCTAGTTTTTTAAAGGCATTAAGTATGATTCATATGCCTATGGATAAAAGTGAGCTCTCTTATATTAGGCAAGCTCGAGAGCGACTTATTTTTGATGAATTTTACGCACATCACCTTAAAATGGACAAGTTCAAACACTCAGCTAAGAAAAAGTTGGGATTTAAAGTGCAGGGAAATAAAGCTCTTATAAAAAATTTAATTAATAACCTTTCTTTTCAACTTACTAAAGATCAATTGAAGGCACTTTCTGAAATTATAGATGATATTGAGTCAGAGACTAAAATGAATAGATTGCTTCAGGGCGATGTTGGTTGTGGTAAAACCATTGTAGTCCTTCTTGCTGCAATGTTTGTAGTTTCGGGGGGGTGTCAAGTTGCAATTATGGCTCCTACAGAGGTGCTTGCAATGCAACATATAAAATCACTCCATGAATTATTAAGAGCTGAAGAGATAACTGAATTAAAACCCACTATTTTAACAGGATCCGACCATTCAAGGGAAAAAGCAAGAAAGTTACTTTCTATTTCCAATGGGGAAGCAAAGATCGTCATAGGCACCCATGCTCTTTTCCAGAAAAAGGTACATTTTAATAATCTTCGTTTGGCTATAATTGACGAGCAGCACAAATTTGGAGTAATGCAAAGATTTAGATTGGAAAAAAAGGGTGATGTTAACTCAATTATAATGAGTGCAACTCCGATACCTAGATCCTTAGCATTGACAGTTTTTGGTGATCGTGACTTGACAATAATAAAAGAGAAACCAAAAAACAGGCCAGTCATTGAAACTCTTATTATTTCTGTAAGAAAAATTAAACAGTTATTGGATAAATTAGGCATGCAGATGTCTAAAGGTCAGCAGATTTATTGGGTGTGCCCATTAATAGAAGAGGCTGAAAACCTTCATCTTTCTAATTCAAATGACAGATTTAAGTATTTAAAAAGAGAGTTTAGAGAGTTTAAGGTTGGTCTTATTCATGGGCAGATGTCTAGTGAGGATAAGGAGCTTGAATTAAGAAGATATAACGATCGAGAAATTAATATTTTAGTATCAACAACAGTAATAGAAGTTGGTATAGATAATTCGAATGCTACAACAATCGTAATTGAAAATGCCAATAGATTTGGTCTTTCTCAGCTTCACCAATTAAGAGGAAGAGTTGGCAGGGGGAGTGAAAAATCATATTGCTTTTTGATGTATGATGGAAATCTCTCTGATCAAGCTATTCAAAGACTGAAAATAATGAGAGAGTCTCAAGATGGTTTTGAAATTGCTGAGAGAGATATGGAAATAAGAGGCACAGGCGATTTGCTAGGAACAATGCAATCAGGCCATAAAATATTCAAGTTATCTGAAGTTGTAGAGGAGCCGGATCTATTCTTAGAGGCATATAAATTGGTGCAAGATACTAAAGCTATAGCTCCAAAACAAAACTGAAAAAGCAATTTCCTTTAAATTTTGTTCTTTACTTGTTCATTTTATGTTCTTATTATGTTCTTTACTGTTTGCAGAGGAGAGCTGAATGAAGAATATATCACTTTTTTTTAATATAGAAAGAAGCCTAATAGTGGACATCATTAACTTATTAATTATCGGAATGTCACTTGTTTTATATGGATTAGTTAGTTTTTGTTTTTAATTTGGGAACTTTTTGTAGGGCTTCAATTGAAGCATCAAGTACTAGAAGAACAGAATCATGCCTATATGGAACTTTTTGAGCGGGTTCAAAGCACCTATATCTTGTAAATGGGTCGCTTATTAAAAAGTTTCCTGTTTCAAGAAATGTTTTTAAGTTTTTTCTTAGTTCCAAGATCGTATCAATATCAGTTCCAATCGCATGGGTTACAAAAATGCAGGCTGATGCCTGGCCTAAGGCGCATGCCTTTATGTCAATACCAACTTCTCTTATCTTGGATTCTACAATATTCAAGTCCAATGTAATACTTGAACCGCATATTGCAGTCCTTTTGGTAACACTAATGTCTGGATGCTTTAATCTAGTTGTTATTGGACTTGTTGAAGCGAGTTCCAAAATATTATTTGTGTATAAATCCATGTGTGTTAAATAAACCCCTGATATCGACAAGAGGACTATAAAGTGGATGAGATCAAATTTAAACAAAAAATAGAGACTTTAAAGTTTAATGATAAAGGTTTAATTCCGTGTGTTGTACAAGATCATGCAAGTAAAGAAGTCCTTATGCTCGCGTGGGGTTCAAAAGACACATTAGTTCAGACTTATTTAAGTGGCTTAGCAACTTATTGGTCGAGATCTAGAGGAGAGATTTGGGTCAAAGGAAAAACATCTGGCAATATTCAAGAAATAAAAAAAATATATGTTGATTGTGATACAGATACTGTCCTATTTGAAGTCAAGCAAACTGGTGCGGCCTGTCATACTGGGTCTAAATCATGTTTTTTTGTAGAACTTCTTTAAAAAAAACTTGTTGCCTTCAGCCAGCTTTGAAACCTTGACTTTGCAATTGATGTATAAGCAGAGTACCTTTCTCTCCTGTTTTTCTTGCCTTTAAGATTTTCTACGGTTGATTTGAAAAGGCCAAAGTTAATATTCATAGGTTGAAAATCATCATTCTGAGTAATTAGATGATGAGCGAGGGCTCCTAAAGCAGTATCAGGGGGAGGCAACATCACCTCTCTGTTTAAAAGTTTTGCTCCAACCATTCTTCCTACTAACAGACCTATAGCGGCACTCTCAACGTACCCTTCGACGCCTGTAATTTGCCCAGCAAGGCTGACTTTGGGGTATGATTTTAGTTGAAAGTAATGATCTAAAATATCTGGTGCATTCAAAAAAGTGTTTTTGTGGATTCCTCCCAGCCTAGCGAACCTAGCATCTTGCAGACCATTAATTGATCTTAAAATCTTGGCTTGCCTGGAATGCTTGATTTTTGTTTGGAATCCTACGATGTTAAAGAGCGTACCTTCCTTGTTTTCTTTTCTCAACTGTACTACAGCATACGGTTTAACCTCGTTTTTTGGGTTTGTTAGTCCTACGGGTTTCATAGGGCCGAACCTGAGTGTGTCTTTGCCTCTTGATGCCATTACCTCGATAGGTAAACAGCCAGAAAAAAATGGCACATCCTTTTCCCAATTATTAAAGTCGGCCTTATCACTCTCGCAAATTTTAGAAACAAACTCGTAGTATTCATCTTTTGTCATAGGGCAGTTAAGATAAGCTTGCCTTTCTTCAAAAGTATCTCCCTTATCATACCTAGATTGAAACCACGTAATTTCATAGTCTATAGAGTCCGCATAAACGGTGGGCGCTATCGCATCATAAAAGTATAAATTTTTCGATCCAGTAAATTCTATTAAAGATTGTGCTAGCTTGTTCGATGTGAGAGGGCCAGATGCAATAATCACATGGTCCTCTTTTAATTGTTTTAAGTCTGTGATCTCTTTTTGGATTATGGTTATCAGGGAATTGTTCTCTATTAACTCTGTTATTCTTGAAGAGAATTGCATGCGATCAACTGCCATTGCGCTACCCGCAGGAATGCGTGATTTATCACCAATTGAGATGATTAGGCCTTCTGCAGCTCTCATTTCCCAATGTAATTGCCCCACAGCATTGTTGATATCGTCATCCGATCTGAAAGAATTTGAGCAAACTAATTCTGCCAACAAAGATGTTTTATGAGCAGGAGTGTTTTTATAGGGCCTCATTTCATATAAATTAGAGGATATACCCATTCGACCTAGTTGCCATGCTGCTTCACTTCCAGCCAGTCCACCACCAACTATAGCTACCTTTTTCTTTACCATTTAACCTGCGTCTTCTGTTGTATCCGCTATCCAAGCTACAGATACAACATTTTCATCTCCCTTAGTATCAAACACCCTGACGCCAGACGCGCTTCTTGACTGCCTCGATATTTCAGATACTGAGCAGCGTATGCTTTGACCTGCAGAAGTTACAAGCATTATTTGGTCATCATCTTCAACAGTGAAAGAGGCTATAATGCTATCCCGTCGTCTTTCAAGATTAGCAGATGTTATTCCTTGCCCACCACGTCCTGATCTTCTGTATTCATGAGCTGAAGATCTTTTCCCAAAACCTTGGGAAGTTATTGTTAATATCCATTCTTCTAAAGCTCCTAGTTCAACATATCTCTCTTGACTCAAGACTAATGTAGAAATTTCATCGTTTTCAACTCCACTATCTTCGCCTGTTATTGCTCTTCTCATTTTAAAATAGGCTAACCGCTCCTCAGTGCTTACCTCTATATGCTGTAATATAGCCATAGAGATAACAGCATCATCTTTTTTCAGTGAAATTCCTCTGACTCCCACGGAGTCACGGCCTTTGAAAATTCGTACATCTTCAGTATTAAAACGAATAGCTTTTCCCTGTGCCGTGGTAAGGAGTACATCATTATCATTCTTGCAAATTTGAGCACCAATTAGTGTTGTGTTTTCAGGTAATTTCATCGCAATCTTGCCATTTGCTTTTACGTTTGTAAAATCTGACAAAGCATTTTTTCGAACATTGCCTGTTGAAGTTGCAAAAAATATTTGAAGATCTTTCCATGTTTCTTCTGCTGCTTCAACGGGTAAAATAGTAGTGATCCTAGCTAATGAGTTTATGGGGAGCAGGTTTACAATAGCTTTACCTTTCGAGTTCCTACCACTTTGTGGCAGGCGCCAAGTCTTAAGCTTGTAAACGAAACCATCAGAGGAAAAGAACAATAGGGGAGTATGCGTATTAGTAACAAAGAGATTAGTTACCACATCAGTTTCTTTTGTGTTCATTCCTTGAGTACCTTTGCCTCCCCGTTTTTGCTCTCTGTATTCTGATAATGCTGTTCTTTTAATATATCCTTCTCTTGTAACTGTTACGACCATCTCTTCTTTCTCGATAAGGTCTTCGTCTTCAAAGTCTCCTTCAAATTCTTGAATTTCAGATCTTCTCGGTACCGTATAGCTTTTCTTAACTTCCAAAAGTTCCTCAGAAATTATTGCTCTTATTCTTTCTCTCGACTTCAAAATATCAAGGCACAACATTATCTTATCTGATAACTCCTCAAGCTCAGTCCCTATTTCCGTTGCTCCAAGAGCTGTCAATCGTTGTAATCGTAGATCAAGTATTGCTTTTGCCTGTTGTTCAGAAAGCAAATAAGTCCCATCTTCTTTTATTTTGTAAAGCGGATCATCAATAAGCTCTAAATATTGCCTTAATTCCTTTACTTTCCACTTTGTAGTCATAAGCGCTTCTTTCGCTATTGAAGGGTTCTCCGAATTTCTTATTATTGCAATAACTTTATCAACATTAGAAACTGCTACAGCCAAACCACAAAGGAGATGGCTTCTTTCTCTTGCTTTTTCAAGCTCAAAGATGGTTCGTTTCGCTACTACCTCTTCTCGAAATTCTATAAACTTATTCAAAAAAGTTTTTAAGTCCAGAAGCATTGGCTTGCCTTTATCTAAGGCAAGAAGATTGAACCCAAAACTCGTTTGCATCTGTGAAAAACGATATAATTGGTTTAAAACTACTTCGATCGTGGCATCTCTTTTTAGATCGATAACAACTCTTACGCCAAGCCTATCCGATTCATCTTGAACGTGTGATATTCCCTCAATCTTTTTTTCTCTAGCAAGCTCTGCTATTTTTTCTACCAGTGAGGACTTATTTACTTGATAAGGAATTTCAGTTACCACAATAGAAAACCTGTCCCTTTTCGGTTCCTCTACTGTATATTTTGCTCTGATAACGATAGAGCCTTTGCCGGTTAAATATGCCTGTCTAGAACCAGATTGTCCCAAAATAGTGCCACCTGTAGGGAAGTCAGGGGCAGGTAAAAACTTCATTAATTCTTCAATTTCTATTTTAGGGTCTTCTATTACAGCTAAAGTAGCATCAATTACCTCTCCAATGTTATGGGGGGGAATATTTGTAGCCATTCCAACTGCTATGCCCCCTGCACCATTTACTAATAAATTTGGAAATCTTGCTGGTAAAACTCTAGGTTCAATGTCTTTGCCATCATAATTATCCTGGAAATCAACAGTACCTTTTTCGATGTCGTCGAGCAAAGACGTTGAGGGCTTTGCCATTCGGACTTCTGTATATCTCATTGCTGCGGCAGAATCTCCATCAATTGACCCAAAGTTACCTTGCCCATCCAATAAGGTTAACGACATTGAAAAATCTTGAGCCATTCTGACAAGTGCATCATAAATAGCCTGATCTCCATGAGGATGATATTTACCCATAACATCGCCCACTGGTCTAGCAGACTTTCTGTAAGGCCGGTCAAAAGTATTGTTTGTCTCATTCATAGAATATAAAATTCTTCTATGAACAGGCTTTAAGCCATCTCTCAGATCGGGAATAGCTCTGCTTACTATTACACTCATCGCGTAATCGAGATAAGCAGATTTCATCTCTGTCTCAAGAGACACAAGAGACACGCTATTATCGACTAAAGTCTTGTAACCCTCCAAGGGCTGTTCATTACCTTCATCATCTGTCAAAAGTTAGAATTCCTGAAAAATTGGTCAAAACTAAAACGGAATCTCGTCGTCTAAATCATCTGGCCCAAGATTATTATGGGTAGATCCATCTGATTCAATTGATTGATAGGGCTGCGCTTCGTTTTGTTGATTTAAGGCATTAGACTGGTCGTCTGACCTTCCACCTAACATTGTTAGCTCACCCTTGAAATTCTTAAGTACCACTTCTGTAGTGTATCTATCATTTCCAGCTTGATCCTGCCATTTTCTCGTTTCTAATTGTCCCTCAATATAAACTTGGGAACCCTTTCTTAGGTACTGTTCGGCTATTTCTGCAAGACGATTATTGTAAATTGCTATATTATGCCAGCTGGTCCGTTCTTGTTTTTCGCCGGTATTTGAGTCTTTCCAAGTGTCGCTTGTAGCAAGAGAAAAGTTGCAAACCTTTCCTCCAGATGGGAACTCTCGTAGTTCTGGGTCTTTTCCCAATCTTCCAATAAGAAGAACCTTATTCAAACTTCCAGCCATTATAT